>Ga0116223_10000543_pt1 | contig 46030 bp, 31 predicted proteins | sample Sb_taG_3_FD_90092 | JGI IMG/M metagenome (GOLD analysis project Ga0116223, IMG submission 90092) | Peat soil microbial communities from Weissenstadt, Germany - Sb_50d_a_PC metaG | ecosystem: Environmental > Terrestrial > Soil > Wetlands > Peat | place: Germany: Weissenstadt | collected 2010-09-21 | reverse complement strand
CGGATCGAGCGGCCGGTCCGGCGCGGAGCCGAGCCATTGCTTCCAATCCAGGTCGCCGGCCAGTTTGCGGTCGCTCAACGACGACTGGTTGTTATACCACGCCGAGGTGACCAGCCGGATCTCTCCCAAACCGCCGCCGGCGGCAATGTCGCGCGCCTGCAGGAACAACTCGGCGCTGCGGCGCTGCGTCCCGACCTGGACCACGCGGCGCGTCCGGCGCACGGCTTCGATGACGCGGAAGCCTTCGTCGATTTTGTGCGCCAGCGGTTTTTCGACGTAGACGTCCTTCCCCGCCTCGACGGCGTCGATCACCATACGGGCGTGCCAGTGGTCGGGCGTGGCTACGATCACGGCGTCGAGGCTCTTGTCGTCCAGCAGCTTGCGGTAGTCGCGGAAGGACCGGGCCCCGGTCGACGCCTCTTTCAGGCCGGCTTCGAGATTGGGCTGGTAGACGTCGCATACCGCCGATACGTCCACGCCCGCTTCCTTGAATTGTCCGGTCAGATAGCGCCCGCGGCCTCCCGCCCCGATGACGCCTGCCCGAAGGCGGTCGTTGGCGCCGAAGATCCGCGACGGCGCCGCCGCCGCGGTCAGGAAGAAGTACCGTCGTTGCATGGCAGTAGCGTATCATCTTACGCGGGGGCATAAAAATGCGTATTAGCCGCTGTTGGCTGGCGGCGCTGGCGGTGGTTGTCGCGGCCAGCGCTCAAGAGGGGTTGCCGGGCACCAGGCCGCTGGTCGTCGCAGGCGACCCCGCGGCCCAAATGGTCGAAGCGATCCATTCGTACCTGGATCGGGAGAGCGCGCTGTCGCGCGAACACCGCGCCACGGAGCGCTCCGCCGCTGCCAAACGCGAGACGCTGCGCAAAATCATCGGCGCCGTGGATCCGCGGGTCGCGGCCCCCGCGCTCGAAATCGGCACGGCGAGCGCCGCGGCGCCCGAGACTGCCAGGGGCGGAGGCTATCGCGTTTATGCCGTCCGCTGGGGGGTGTTCGAGGGCGCTGACGCGGAAGGGCTGCTCCTCGAGCCGCTCGGGGCAGTGAAGGCGAGGGTCGTCGCCATCCCCGATGCGGACTGGACGCCGGAAATGCTGGTGGGTATGGCGCCGGGCGTCCCCTCGTCCGCCCAGTTCGCCAGGCGTCTTGCCGAAAACGGCTGCGAAGTCCTGGTTCCCGTCCTCATCGACCGAAGCGACACGTGGTCCGGCATTCCGGGCATCCGAATGACCAACCAGCCGCACCGCGAGTGGATCTACCGGATGGCCTTCGAGACCGGGCGGACCATCATCGGATACGAAGTGCAGAAGGTCCTGGCTGCCGTGGATTGGCTCGCGTCAAAGCCGCAACCGGTGGGCCTGGCGGGCTACGGAGAAGGCGGCCTGCTCGCGCTGTATGCCGCGAGCCTCGACCCGAGGATCCGGGCAACGCTGGTGAGCGGATACTTCCAACCTCGGGAGCAACTGTGGAACGAGCCGATCTACCGCGATCTCTGGGGCCTGCTGCGCGACTTCGGGGATGCGGAACTGGCGGGCATGATCGCACCGCGGGCGCTGGTCGTCGAGGCCAGCCGGTTCCCCGAGGTGGCCGGCCCTCCGCGCGCCACCAGGGAGCGAACGGGCGCGGCGCCCGGCGGAACGATTACGACGCCTCCGTGGGACGCGGTCCGTGCGGAGGTGGACCGCGCGCGCCCGTCCTTCGAATCGCAGCATGCGGCCGGGAATCTTCAGTTCGCCGCGAGCGCCGGCGGGCAAGGGCCACCCGGCACGTACGCAGCGCTGCGCGGGCTGCTGCGGGCGCTTGGGGTCCAGCCCGCGCTGCGGCCCGCGGGAGATGCGCCGCGCGACCTGCGAACCAAGTTCGATGCGGCCGCCAGGCTCCGCCGGCAATTCGACCAACTGGTCGCGTACACGCAGGCCTTGATCCGCAAATCGGAGCGGAACCGCGCCGATTTCTGGTCGCGGGCCGACGCGTCTTCACCCGAACGATGGCATCAAACCAGCCGGCCGATGCGCGATTACATCTGGGATGAAGTCATCGGCCGCCTGCCGGACCCCAGCGTACCCGCCGACCCGCGCACGCGCCTCATCTTCGACGAGCCCAAATTCCGTGGGTACGAGGTGATGCTGGACGTCTGGCCGGGCATCCCGGCCTATGGGATTCTGCTCGTGCCGAAGGATATCAAGGCAGGCGAGCGGCGGCCGGTGGTGGTGTGCCAGCACGGCCTGGAGGGGCGTTCGCGCGATGTGGCCGACCCGAAGGTCGATTCACAGTACTACCATCGTTTCGCCGTGCGGCTGGCGGAAGAAGGGTTCGTCACCTTCGCTCCGCAGAATCCGTATATCGGCGCGGACCGCTTCCGGCAAATCCAGCGCAAAGGGCATCCCCTGAAGCTGTCCTTGTTCTCCTTCATTCTCGGCCAGCACCAGCGCCTGTTCGAGTGGCTGGGCAGCCTGCCGTTTGTCGATCCGGGGAGAATCGGGTTTTACGGGCTCTCCTACGGGGGAAAGACCGCGGTGCGGGTTCCGCCCCTGCTGGACGGGTACGCTCTATCGATCTGCTCGGCGGACTTCAACGAGTGGGTCTGGAAGACCACCAGCATCGACTCGCGTTACAGCTACATGCTTACCCAAGAGTACGACATGCTGGAGTTCGATTTCGCGAACGTGACCAACTATTCGGACCTGGCGAAGCTCATGGCGCCGAAACCGTTCATGGTGGAACGAGGTCTCGATGATACTGTTGCGCCCGACGAATGGGTTGCGTACGAATTCGCCAAGGTCCGCAGGTTCTACACGAAGATGGGGATTCCGGACCGCACCGAAATCGAGTTTTTCAACGGGCCGCACTCGATCCACGGCGTCGGCACGTTTGCGTTTCTGCGGCGGCACTTACACTATCCGGAGTAGCCACGGCTACCAGGGAACCGCATGCGCTTCGTCTTTACCTGCCACGGTGATTCGCTGGAGGTCGTCTCGCTGCATCCCGGCGGCTGAGCACAAGAAAACGGCGATGGATCAGGCTCGCCCGGTTCCCGACTCCGACGAAGCCCACCTGAATCCGGCCGTTGGCCCCCCGGCTTTGCGAGGAGGGCCCAGCACGTGCCGGGGAATGAGGTACGGGGAAAGGCGTGCCCACAGCCGTTGCCACGGTGGTGCGCCTGAAGAACTGACGGCGCGATACGCTCCGCGCGATGTTCATACGTTCTGGCCAGCGCCGAATCGAGTGGCACATCCGCGTTCTGGCACTCCGCCGGTATGGCTATCGCCTCATGCGTTCAATGCCACATCCGGCGAATTCCTGTCGATGTAAACTGATTACGCCGGAGTGCGGGGCTGCCTCGGTTCCATAGACGGCGCCGCCGTCCGCATCAACAGCATTGTCTCACCCCGCGCCGCCAGGTGAAATCTGCGACAGTAGGAATATCACGCTGGCCGGAAATACGGTTCTCGACGCCAAGGTGGGCCTGAAACTGGATCCGAGCTGCGAAATGGCGACGATCTGGAATTAAGGAGGTATCGTGGCAGGCACCGCACTTGTACCGTTTCGCTGGCCCCCGGCTTGGACAGACCCGAAACTAATCTCATTATTCGAAAACGGTCCCATCAATTGCCTGATCGTCAGCGGGGCGCCGGCCGGGGTCGTGGACGCTGCCGGGAAGGCGGGCCTCACGGTGGTGGAATGGGGCTCGCTTGGCGCCGCTCCGCTTGATAAAGTCGACTGGAACATAACAGCGCCCCGCATCGCGATAACCGATCTGGTGTGGCCGCGGGTCGCGCTGGCCGCGTCCGGCGGCCGCGGCCAGGTCCAATCGGGGCCGACGGGCGCGCCGTGGATCGACTCCAACGCCTGGGTGGCCCGGCTCGCCATGGCGCGTGCGCCGGCGAAGCAGATCTGGCTTGGTTTCGAGCCCCCCAAGGGGGAGTTGCCGCCCGATGAGGGCGCCTACAGGGTTGCCATCGCCGACGCAGCGGCCGCCAATGCGCGATGGATGGTCAACCTGGACGAAAAACTCGGCCAGGCCTTGGCGTCCGGGAATGCGGACGCCACGAAGACGTGGCGCAGCATCCTTGCCACTCTCGCCTTCTTCGAGAAGCAGAGCGCATGGCGGGAGTATGTGCCCCAGGGCCCCCTGGCGATCATCTCCACCTTTGCGGGAAACGACGAGTTCATGGGCAAGGAGATGCTGAACCTGGCGGCGCGCCAGCAACTGCTCTACCGGATCGTCGACAGGTCTCGAATGCGATCCGCCGATCTGACCGGACTGCGCGCTGCTTTGTGGCTGGACAAGGACCCGCCCGCGGCGGACATAGTCGCCAAGCTGGCGGCTTTCGCCCGCGGAGGAGGACTGCTGATTGTCCCGGTGACCGCCGGGTCCCTGTTCAGGGGCGAGCGCGTCCTGGACTGCCCGGTGGCCGGATACGAGTTGCGCGCATTCGGCAGGGGCACGGTGGCGGCCGCGACGCGGGAGTGGGGCGACCCGTATTTTCTGGCTCTCGATACGCACAACCTCGTGAGCCGGCGCTACGATCCCATCCGCATGTTCAATGGTTCGTCCTGTTGGGTCCACTATTCCGCCGCTCCGGCCGGTAAGGACAGCCTGATCCAACTGGTCAGATTTGCCGGGAGCAGGAACTCGAGAGGTGGAAGAGAGGCAGGCGACCTCACTGTCAGGATCCCGGCCCGGCACCGTTCCGTTATCCTGTACACGCTGGATGCTGCCCCGGCGCCCCTGCAACCTGTCACGGAAAACAGCCAGGTTGAATATCATCTGCCACAGTTTTCCGGCTATGCCGCTCTGGAGGTGAAGGCATGACGATAAACAGTCGTAGCAATGACAATCTCTCTCGCCGCGGTTTTTTGGCGAACGCCGGTGCGGCGATGGCAGGCGCGACACTCCTGCCTCGCGCGGGGAGGTCCCAGGAGCCTCCCGCTTCGCCCGTCGCTCTGGCCCGTTGTCTATCGTACGGCGCGGAGGTGCTCCCGGCGCTGCGAAAGATGTTCGACCAGATCGGGGGCGTTGGCAGCCTGGTCAGAGGCAAGACAGTGGCCGTGAAGGTGAACATGACCGGCAACCCCGACATTCGCGCCGGGTACATACCCATAGAAAGGATGACCTTCACGCACCCGGATGTGATTGGCGCGGCTGTGTATTTGCTCTCGCGAGCAGGTGCGTCGCGAATTCGGATTCTGGAGAGCCCGTGGAAGTCGGCGGAGCCGCTGGAGGAGTACATGATCTCCGCCGGCTGGGAACCGAATGACATCATCGGCGCGTCGGCCGGCGCCAAGGTGGAGTTTGAAAACACGAATTTCCTGGGCCGCGGCAAGCAGTATCACCGCTTCACCGTGCCTGAGGGGGGGCACCTGTTCCCGGCTTACGATCTCAATCACTCTTACTACGACTGTGACGTCTTCGTGTCGATAGCCAAGCTCAAGGAACACGATGCAGCCGGCCTCACTCTGGGGATCAAGAACTGCTTCGGCATCATTCCTTGCACCATTTACGGCGATGGCGCACCGGAGGACGAGCCGGGCCTGGTGCCTCGCGGAGGCCGCAGCCCCATCCATGCGGGCAACCGCCAGCCGCCCAAGAGCTCGCCGCAGGAAAAGGACCCTAAGAGTCCCCGCAATGAGGGCTATCGCATTCCGCGGTGCATCGCGGACATTGTTGCCATGCGTCCGGTGGACCTGGCGATCATCGACGGCATCGAGTCGATGAACAACGGCGAGAACGGCGGGCGTCCCGAAAGCTACGTAAAGCCCCACCTGCTGGTCGCGGGGAGGAATGTCGTTTGCGTCGACGCCGTGGGCGCCGCTGTAATGGGGTTCGACCCGATGGCCGACCGGGGAACTCCGCCGTTTGAGCGCGCCGACAGCAAGTTGCGCCTGGCCGAAGAGTTGGGCGTCGGCACGCGCGACCTTAAACGGATCGAGGTGGTCGGTGCCAAGATCAGCGAGGTCGTCTTCGATTTCCGCATGTCTCGTCCTGATGCGGACGGCAAGCCGGGCGGATGGCCGGACCGGGGACGTAGCCAGCGAGGCGGCGGGCGGCGCGAGGGTGCGCCCGGCCAGGCCGCGCCAGGCAGGGGGCCCGGGGCTGTGTAGTTCGGAGGGCCGGCCAGTCTTCCGAATGACGGGACGATGCCATCCGGTTGGACAGAGCTGAGCGGCGATGAACTAGGTCTACCAGAAAGGTTCCGCTATAGGCTCCGGATCCGGCCGCGGCTCTGGGCTCGGGTCGAAGAAGCCAATGCTGGGCTTTCTCAAGCTGCCAACGAGCCTTCTTGAAGCGAGTCGGCCCGCGCGCCAGGCGTGGGCGGCGCCGGAGCCGGCCAGCAAGCCAGAGACGGCGTGGCACGGCGGTTCCGCGACGATCTCGGCTTAACGTTGGTCCCCGCCGGCCACAGCATTTCGAGAACAATCGTTTCGGCCCCGCCCGCAAACTTCGGCTGGCGGTAATTGAGGCGATTTCGGTATCTTACGTACCCTCCCGGGCAGCTCGGAACGGAAAGTACTAGAAAAAACAATTCTGATTACAGCTAGACGTACAATCGTTGGTAGCCAGGAAGGCACAACGGAAATCCTGGCCCCAATTCGGGAATCGCGATTCGTAGCGGAACTTCACAGGGGGAACCATGACCTTACGTAACATGGGGCTTTGCGCGTTCACACTCACATCGGTGTTGACGTTCGCCGGGTGCCAGGCCAAACCGGAGGAAAAGAGGGATATCGCCGCCGACACGGCAGCCGTCAATGCGCTCCGCGGAAAATTCAGCGCCGCCTTCAATTCCAACGATGCGGCAGCCCTTGCCGCCCTTTACGCCGATGACGCGATCGTGATGCCCGCCGATCAACCGGTCGTTGAAGGCAGGCCGGCCATCCAGTCCCTGTACGACGCGATGTTCAAGGCGAACGCAGTCAAAATCGCCATCGCTCCGCTGGAAACCCAGTTGGCGGGCGATTGGGCCTATGATCGCGGCAACGCCACGACCACGATCACCCCGAAATCCGGCAAACCGATTGAGGAATCGGCCAGGTACCTGGTGGTCCTGAAGCGGCTGTCTGGCGGCTTGTGGAAGGTTTACCGGGAGATGGATAAAAGTAACAACCCTCCGCCCGCCGCGCCGGCTAAGAAAGCGGGTAAGACAGCGGCTAAGAAAGCGGGTAAGAAAGCCGGCAAGAAGAAGTAGCACGTCGCGGCGGCCGGCCCGCGGGTTCGGCGGCGTCGTCCATACCTGCCGGACCAGGAGTTTCTGCTTCCTCCGAGCCTGCGGGACTGGCTGCCGGAGAACACTGGTCTGCTTCATCAGCGATGTGCTCGGCAACCTGGATCTGTCCGCTATGGGCGCGGTGTACGGCGATGAAGCAGCGCGGCCAGCCGCCATGCGATCCGCGGATGATGACGAAGCTTTTGGTGTCCCGGCACGTTCGGCATTTTGACCAGCGCCAAGACCACGTCCCTGCAACTCGCACTGAGTGTGGTTTCTGATGCAGCGCGGAGAGAGCCGCTCCGGGAAGGGTCCAAGAGCGATTCCAGGGGTTTGCGGTGACGGGGAGCCGGCAGGGAGCGCGAAGTTCGCCGGGCGCCGCCCGCTTGCGTGGATTAGCATTTTGCCCCGATGCCGGTGGGGTTTTCGTTTGCATTGGAGAGGCGTTCGGCTATAAGATTTGCCCGTTGGCCGTGGACTTCAGCGGGATGCGAGGTCCACCTAAGGAGCATTATGAAGAGCATGCTGAAGCAAACGTGTTTGCTGGGTGTCGTCCTGGCCCTGGTATTCGGCTTGGTGGTCACCCTCGCCCAAAACGGCAAGCCGGCCTACAAGCCGAAGCGGATCAACCGAGCCGTTGAATTGTTGGCGGACGGCCAGCCGATTTACTACACGGGATCGCATACGGGAACGCCGGGAGGGGGCGGGGACGCAGCCGCCAGTTTTGAACAGGGTAAGAAGGATGCGCAGACGTACGCCGACTACATCAGCTACGACATGGAGCACGCCCCCTACGACATCGTTGGTTTGACCGCGTACATGAAGGGGTTGGTGGCGGGTGGGCCGGCCAAGAGCGGCCATCGAACGCCGGCGGTGATCGTCAATGTGCCGGTCAACGGCCTCGACGAAACGACAGTCCGCGCCAATGCCTGGATGTTCCAGCAAGTGCTGGCCGCCGGTGTCCATGGCATCATGCTCACCCATGCGGACACGCCGGGCGCCATCCGGGCGTTCATTGAAGCCGTCCGCTTCCCCATCCACAAAGAGGGAGTCGGGCCGCTGCTCGGTGAGGGGCGCCGGGGCGAGCACGGATCCGGGCCGGCGGCACAGATCTGGGGAATTTCCGCGCAAGAGTACGAGCAAAAGGCCGATCCGTGGCCGCTCAACCCCAACGGGGAGCTTCTGCTGGGCGTAAAAGAAGAGGACAAGTACGCCCTTGCGAACCTGGGCGAGAACCTCAAGATTCCGGGTATCGGGATGGCGGAGTGGGGGCCGGGAGACATGGCGTTGTCGCTGGGCGTGCCATCCGGCCGGGGATCGATCGACGACCCCAGGATGCAGGCTGCCAGAGCGAAAGTGCTCGCGGCCTGCAAAGCGAACCACATCGCATTCCTGAATTCGTTGTCAGCCGCGGATGTAATCGAGATGATCAAGGAAGGCATAATGGTTGGGCCGGCTAGCCAGCAGACCGCCGAAATCGGCCGTAAATTCACCAAGCGGCAGATGCCGTGGTAAGGCGGACGCGGCGGACGTGATGGCGAACCAAAGGGGGAAAATGACGTCAGGGAGATACTTGCACCGCACGGACCTGGGTTGCGGTCCCCAAGAACTCGAATCGCAGCGTCCATTCACTCGAAACGCCCTGGCCGTGGACTCTGGGCGGCCGGAATTGCCAACGGCGGGAGGCCTGCAAGGTCAGCTCGGCGAAGTATCTGCTCGGCCCAGGAGAATCGAGGCGGGCGCTCACGACCTTGCCTGACCCATCAACTCTGGCTCGCACGCTGACCGTCACCTTCCCGCGAATGGTGTCTCTCGCCTTCTGCGGCACTTTGGGCAAGACCTGATGTGCGACTTGCCCCAAAGTAGAATCATCCGAGAGCCTGGGCGTCGACTTCGGAAGGGGCGCCGGAGATGGGGAAGTATTTCCGAAAGCTGGCTTCTCGCCGTTGATGCCCTCTGCGAACTTCCCGGTTTCAGGTTTCACTGCTTGTTGCTTCGGCTCGGGCTGTACACTCGACGGTTCGATTACAGCGGAAGGTTGGGGTCGACGGAGGAGCCGCGGTCCCGCAACAATCGCTGTCAGTGCGAGGCCGGCCGTGGCCACCGCCAGCACGGTACGCCGCCTCCGGGAAGTCTCTTGGGGTCTGACAGGGCTCTGGCTCTGAGGCTCGGATGAGGGCTGCCGGAGCCGCGCCACAATGTCAGCAAGAGTTGCACGGCGTTGAGGGTCCACCTGCAAACACCCACGAACAATGTCAAGAAACATGGCGGGTACTGTCTCCGGCATGATGAATTCCTGTCCCGGGCCTTCTTGAGTGGGCAGACGCCGGGTCAGAGCTTCTACCAGCGTCATGCCAAGCGACCATACGTCGCCGGCCGGCGAGAACCCGCCATCCTTGAACTCAGGTGGATCGTACACGCTGGGCTTCCTCGCTCCGCCGCCCAACTCGCCCACCCTCCGGATCCCGTCGCACGAGATTTTCAGTTGCTCGCCAACTGCCATGATGTTCGAGGGTTTGAGGTGACCGTGTATGAGGCATTCGCCATGAACGTATGCGATAGCGTCCAGAACGGGCCCCAACATCTCTCGTACTTCCAGCGCTGCGAGCGGCCTTTCAGTAAGGACTCTCGCCACGTCTTCCTCGGCGTATTCCATCACGACGTAGTGCAGCGCTATCTGATTTGCATGCCAGCTTCCTATTCGGAACAAACGGATCAAATGCGGATGAGACAGTTGGGCGGCCCGCTCCCAACGGGAGATCAACTCCGCGTCCCGAGAATCGGCTCGAACAAGTTTGATAGCGGCATTCCGGGCCTCTGGGTCACCGAACTGCGTGAGGAATACCGCGCTCTGTTCACTGCCTCCAAGATATCGTTGCAGGTGGAAGCTCCCGTCGACGACTTGCCCTTCCCACTGCTGCCAGGTCCCAGACATCATCCATTGCCTCCGTTCCATTGTACTGGAGCATTTACAATCGGTATCCGGGCCTGATCCACCTCTTTTCAAGCGGCCGGCTTCGAGCAGGCTTTCTTGCCCCATAACGGAAACTCACGCCAGGGAAGCGTTCTGGGCGTCCGTGCCTGGCCCGACGGATCTGCGTGAAGAAGCCGCCGCCCATCCGGTAGGTCGTCGAAGTACCGGGGTTCCAGGCCGCATCCATGGTTCCGGTTTCCCGGATGGTCTTCAGCGCGACCACCCGGACGTCCGCGACCTCAGGCGCGGCGCCGACTCCACACCCGGCAGCATCACCGCCGGGATTGTTTTGGGAAACCTCGCTTTTGCACGGTGGACTTCCCGGAGCTTAAGGTGCCACATCCTGCCGCGGAGTGCGAAACGCCGGCCCTGAAACACAGCCCGGAATGGCCGGGCGGTTCCGGCGCGAGTGTGTTACGCAACCCAGGCCGTCATTAGTGGCTTCATCGTTGCAGCCGGCGTCCTGACTTTATAAGCAGACGATGAAGACCAGCCTCTCTCACCCAATGAGAGTCCTGAGCATTATACTGTTCAATTAGATGCGAGCCGTAGGCGTTTTCCCCGGCACCCGCGAAGTTCGGTTGGTCGATCAACCCGAGCCGTCCATTTCGTCATCCAACCAACTCAAGTTGCGTATGCTCGAAGTGGGCGTCTGCGGCACCGACCGTGATCTCTGTGCGTTTAAGTTCGGCACGGCTCCTGCCGGCTGCGACCATTTCATTCTGGGACACGAATCGCTGGCCGCAGTGGTGGATGCCGGCGACGCGGTGACCACGTTCGAACCCGGCGATCTGGTCGTCGCTGTCGTGCGCAAGCCGTGCGCCGACCCCGCATGCGCTCCGTGCCGCGCCGGCCGGCAGGACTTCTGCGTGACCGGCCGCTATCGCGAGCACGGCATTCAGGGCATGCACGGCTTCATGACCGAATTCCTGATCGAAGAGGAGAACTACGTTTACCCGGTCCCGCACGCTCTGCACGATGTCGCCGTGCTGATCGAACCACTCACTATCGCCGAGAAGGCATTCCTCGAATTCCAGGCCATCGATACGCGCCTGCCCTGGCGTAAGGACCGCCGCACCTCCGTCGTGCTCGGCGCGGGACCGGTAGGCTTGCTGGGCGCCATGCTGTTCCGCAGCGCCGGGTTTGACACCTGGGTCTACTCGCGGTCACGCACGCCCAATCCGAAAGCCGCCATTGTCGACGCCATTGGCGCTCGCTACGTGTCGTCGCTCGAGACGTCGCCCCACGACTTCGCCGCCAGTACCGGCAATATCGACGTGGTGTACGAAGCGATGGGCGCCCCGCAGGCGGCCTTCGACGTCCTGCAGTTCCTGGGTGCCAACGGGGTGTTTGTTTTTACCGGTGTGCCTTCCTATTCCGAGCGTCTCTCCTTGGACCTGCATCGACTGTTGCGGCACATGATTCTTCGCAACCAGGTGGCAGTTGGAACCGTGAATGCGGGTCCCGACGCGTTCGAACACGCCATCCGCGACCTCGGCGCCTTCCACTCCCAGTGGCCGCGCGCGCTTGCTTCGTTCATCAGTGGCCGGTACCCGATCGGAGCCTTCCACGATGCCATCCACGGCGGCGGAATCAAGAACATCATCGAACTGTCGTGATGCTTGTGGGCACCGCGGAAGTGATCCCCCCGGCGCTGGAAGCGTTGACACGGCAAGCGGCGCAAGGCGAAGTGCCACACAAGTCAGAGGTTGGTAGCGAATTTCAGTTTCGCGATCTGAATGCCTTTCAGGCTCGGCAACAGCACCGCGATGTAGGTCTGGCCTTCGTACTCGATGATTTCAGGAGCGGCATACGGAATCGTTCCGAAAAGGTGCTTGTCATTTTCGACTCCGAAGTCCGTCGGATCCTTCGAGCGGTAGATGCTCGATTGGAGCGTTTTCGCCGTACCGCTGCGTGCGAAACAAGTAGTAGAACCCCGAGGCCTTGTGATAGTAGACGAAGGGACATTCGGCCGAATACGGATTGGTTCCGGCGGCGCCTCCAAAAGCCACTTTCTTCGATGGACTCCAGTGCCGCAGGTCCTTCGAGGTCCGCACGTAGTCGGCGCCCATCCTGTTCGGATACGCCGTGTAGTACAGGTAAAAGAGACCTCCGATGTGCAGCGTCATGGGGTCCCGCGTGTTCGCTCCCAGCTCCTCCGTGAACATGCCCGACTTGCCGTCAGGTCCTAACTGTCGCGCGAAAGTCTTTCCGTCCGCGCTCCGCGCCAGGCAGATGTGTTCCCAGTCGCCATAGAACATCAGATACTCGGCGCCCTGCTTCATGACATAAGGGGCCTGAAGTCCGCCTTCGGTTTCGCCGAAGTTCGGATCGGCCTCCATGGCAATGCCCATCGGCTGCCAGTCCTTGCTGGTAAGTTGTGCGCCTTGCCAGCGGTAAAACAGCCGGGTTTTTCCGGGATAGGCCGTGGCGCGGATACACGACCAGAGTTGCCACGTCCCATCCGCGGCTTGCCAGATGCCGAAATCGACGGGCTGCTGTTTTGGCGTCGTGTACTTGCCGAGATCGGGATCACCTGCCACCTGCCAGAACTCGCCGTCGATCTGTGGAACGAGCGCGGTCCCGGCGGCCAAGAACAGCGCGGGTACTGATGCGATCGCTATTCCGACGCCGGTTGCGAAAGTCCGCATAAAGACTTCCTCCTTCTTCTGAATGCGGTTTCCCTATTACTGTACCGCCTCACGGCCGGTGCCTGCATCAGGTCCTCCCGGATGGCGTGGTCGTAGGTGTAAGACGGGCCGCTGGGGCATTCCTCCCGGTCCGACGCCGGCTGAGCGCATGATTGAGAGCCGTCCGGTCACGCCACAGTCAAATATAATATGGGCTGAGATGAGACAAACAGCGCTGTTTTTCCTGTGTGTCGCCGCGCTCGCCGCGCAGCCTCCCAAAATGCCCACCGTCCTCTACGGCGCGTCGTACTATCACGAGTACATGCCGTATGAACGGCTGGACAAGGATGTCGAACTGATGCGGAAGGCGGGACTCAGCGTGGTGCGCGTGGGTGAATCCACGTGGACCAGTTGGGAGCCACGCGAGGGCCAGTTCGAATTCTCGTGGATGGAACGCGTGCTGGACCGCATGCATAAGGCGGGAATCAAGGCGATTCTCGGAACGCCGACATACTCCATTCCGCCATGGCTCTACCGCAAGCACCCGGAGATCTTGGTCACGCGTCTGGACGGGAAGAAGGCGGCCTACGGCATCCGGCAGAACATGGATATTATGCATCCGGTGTACCGCTACTACTGCGAGCGTGTGATCCGGGAGATTCTCGACCACTTTAAGGATCATCCGGCCGTCATCGGTTACCAGATCGACAATGAGACGTCGAATTACGGCGCGGCGGGCCCGCTGGTGCAAGCGAACTTTGTCGATTACCTGAAGCGGAAATTCGGCTCCATACAGCAGTTGAACAAGGTGTGGGGATTCGTCTACTGGGGGCAACTGGTGAACGATTGGGATGAGCTCCCTCCGCGTGACGGCATCCTCAATCCTGGCTATAAGCTCGAATGGGAACGGTTCCAACAGGCGCGCGTGACGGAGTTCCTCGCCTGGCAGGCAAAGCTGGTGAGTGAGTACAAGCGCCCGGGCCAGTTCATTACCCAGGATTTCAGCGGCGGGCTCCACTCGGACATTGACCAGTGGGCCATCGCGCGGAGCCTCGATATCGTCGCGACGAATCCCTATTACCAGGTTCAGGACAATCTGGACTTCGCCTCCGCGACGTTGACCGACGATGTGGCGCGTTCCTTGAAGGGCTCTAATTTCCTGGTGACGGAGACCAATGCGCAGACTATCGGCTGGGATTCGAAGGGCCAGTTTCCGCCCTACGACGGCCAACTGCGCATGAACGTATACGGGCACCTCGCGGATGGCGCGAACATGGTTGAGTATTGGCACTGGCATTCGCTGCACTACGGCCAGGAGACGTATTGGAAGGGTCTGCTCTCGCACGACCTGGAGCCGAACCGCGTCTACGACGAGGCTTCGCGGGTGGCGCATGAACTGCAAAAGGTCGGCCCGCGGTTGGTAAATCTGCAGAAAAAGAACGACGTCGCCATCTTCTACAGTATCGACTCGTATCACGGCATCCGGTTCATGCCGTTTGCGGACACGACGGATTACATGACGCTGGTTCGCCAGTTCCACAAGGCGCTCTATCTTTTGAACGTGGGCGTCGATTTCGTGACACCGGAATCCGCGAATCTGTCGCGATACAAGGTGGTGTTGGTGCCGCCGCTGTACGTAGCGTCAGACGCCACCCTCCAAAAGCTCTCGGAGTACGCCCGGAATGGCGGACACCTGCTGCTGACATTCAAAAGCGGATTCACCGACGAGTACGACACGGTGCGCTCCACCATGGCGCCGGGACCGCTGCGCGAGGCCGCAGGCTTCCACTACCAGGAGTTCTCGAGCCTCCAAGGGCCGCTGGCATTGAAGGGCGACCCCTACCAGGCAGGCGCCGCGAACCGGGTCTCGGATTGGGTGGAGATGATTGTGCCGGACACGGCGAAGGCCATCGCCTATTATGACCATCCGTTCTTCGGGCGCTATCCGGCCATTACGCGGAACAACTTCGGGAGAGGTTCGGTTACGTTTGAGGGTACCGTTCTTTCCGATACGCTGCAGGCCAAGGTACTGGCTGACGTGTTGAAGGAGGCCGGCCTGGCGGGACCGGACCAGCAATTGCCGGAGAAGATACGGGTGAAGCACGGTACGGGCAGCAGCGGCAAGATGATCCACTACTACTTCAACTACTCGGCGTCCGATCAGAAGTTCGCGTATGCGTATGCGGCGGGCTCCGATCTGCTGAGCGGGAAGTCCGTGGACCCATTCCAACAAATGACACTGGCGCCCTGGGATCTCGCCATCATCGAAGAACGATAGCTGGGAGGAACGCTTTATTGCGCAGTGCGACCCTGTCCCAAAGACGCACCATTCCGAACCTGCGCTGGTGGATCGGCGGTCTGCTGTTCGCCTCCACCGTCATCAATTATATTGACCGTCAAACCCTGAGCGTGCTCGCTCCGAACCTCAAGACCCGGTTCTCGTGGAACAACTCGGACTGGGCCCTGATTGTCATCGCTTTCCGCGTCGCCTACGCGCTGATGCAGGCGGTCTCGGGACGAGTGCTCGACTGGCTCGGGACCCGGCGCGGACTGCTTTTGACGGTGAGTTGGTATTCGCTGGCGGCGGCCGCCACCTCGGCGGCGGTGGGACTTAAGAGTTTCATGTGCTTCCGGTTCTTGCTGGGCTCCGGGGAAGCGGCCAACTGGCCGGGCGCCGCCAAAACCGTGTCCGAATGGTTCCCCAAGGCGGAGCGAGGATGGGCCGTGGCGCTCTTCGATAGCGGATCTTCGGTGGGCGGGGCGGCAGCCCCATTCCTGGTGTTTTGGATCTATCGTACCTTCGGAAGCTGGCGGCCGGTCTTTATTGGCACGGCTGTGTTGGGTTTGATCTGGGCGCTGGCGTGGAAGGCGTTCTACCAACCTCCGGAAACGCATCCGAACCTGGGGCCCGAAGAACGCGCCATGATTCTAGGGGCTCGCGCCGCCGAGAAGAGCGCCGAGGTGCGCGCCTTGTCTGACGAGGGAGCGCGGCCGGCTTCCTGGTCCCAACTGATCGGCCTGCGGGAGACCTGGGGCATTGTGCTGGGCAAGTCGCTGACCGACCCGGTCTGGTTCTTTATTACGGACTGGTTCGCCATTTACCTGGTGTCCAAGGGATTCACGCTGGAGAACACGGCGCTGGGCTTCTGGGTTCCCTTTCTGGCAGCCGATCTCGGCAATTTTTTCGGAGGTGGGCTATCCAGCTACCTGATCCGGCGCGGTTGGCAGGTGTTGAAGGCCCGGAAATTCGTGATCCTGGTCTGCGGCTTCGGAATGACGCTGCTCATTCCGGCCATCGGCGTGTCCTCGTTGGCCGCGATTGTCTCGCTGTTCGCCGTCGCCACATTTTGTTATTCGGCATGGTCCACCATGGCGCTGGCATTGCCTTCGGATTTGTACCCCAGCGGTTCGGTGGCCTCGGTAAGCGGGATGAGCGGCACGGGCGCCGGAATCGGTACCATTATCTCCACCTTCCTGATCGGCCGGGTATCGGACAAGTACTCTTTCGCGCCCATCCTGGTGGGAGCCAGCCTGGTGCCGCTGGTGGCAACGGCGCTGGTATTCCTCCTGATTCGGACGAAAAAGGCATCATAGAAAGATATGCAAAAGAATTTGACTTCTCTTCCCCGAGATCCTGCGTGAGATCAGCGGCAAAAGAGGTAAGATCACGTTGATGTCACAATCCTTCGTGGGCGTCCGAGCGGTCACAAGCGTGGCGCAGGCCAGTACGGCGGATCGGGCGGCGAGGCTGGTCTCGCTCGACGCCTTCCGCGGCGCCACCATGGCGTTGATGATTCTGGTCAACACTCCGGGCGATGGTGCCCATACCTATTGGCCGCTGCGCCACGCCGAGTGGCACGGTTGGACGCCCACCGACGTGGTGTTTCCATCGTTCCTTTGGATCGTCGGAGTCGCCATCACCCTGTCGTTGGGCCGTCGCCTCGCTCGCGGCGATTCCCGTTCCGGCCTCTTCCGTCAGGCTGCCCGCCGTGCCGGCATTCTTTTCGCGCTCGGCGTGCTGGTCTACGTGTACCCGGCGTTCGACCTCTCTACCCAGCGGATTCTCGGCGTGCTACAGCGCATCGCCATCTGTTACCTGGCGGCGGCCGCGATTTACCTCACCACCAGGCTGCGGGGACAGATCGTCTGGACGATGTCCCTGATGGCCGTTTACTGGCTGCTCATGGCGTTCGCTCCGGTTCCCGGCTACGGCTCCGGGCGCCTGGACGTGGAGGGCAACTTCGCGCATTACATCGATCGCATCGTTCTTGGCTCCCACAATTATCTGCAAACCAGGACCTGGGACCCGGAGGGCATCGTCAGCACGCTGCCGGCAATCGCTACCTGCCTGCTCGGATTGCTTGCCGGCCACATCGTGGGCCTGCGGCGCAGTCTCGGGGAGCGCTGCCTGCGCCTGCTTGGCCTGGGCGTTATCCTGCTCGCCGCCGGACTGATCTGCAACACCTGGCTGCCCATCAACAAGAAGCTCTGGACCGATTCCTTCACTCTCTTCATGGCCGGTCTGGATTTCGTCTTCTTCGCCGGTTTCCTGTGGCTGGTGGATGGTCTGGGCTGGCGCCGCGTGGCCAGGCCCCTGGTCGTCATGGGGATGAACGCGATCGTCATTTACCTGGCGAGCGAATTCCTGGACCAGGCTCTCAGCTGGGTCCGTTGGACCGGCGCAGGGGGAAAAGTTGTGCTCCGCGAGTGGCTCTACGATCATCTCTTCGCCCGCCTGGCCTCGCCCTACAACGCGTCCCTGCTCTACGCCATCACTTACGTGCTGGTGATGTTTCTGTTCGCTTGGGCGTTGTACCGCCGCGGTTGGTTCGTTCGCGTTTGATTGGGGATTGGGGTGGGGCCACGCCCCAAGGGTCGTAATGCGACCATGTCCCACGAGTGCAAACATAGTCCGTCAACCCGCTACGTTTGTGAACTTAGTACCGTCAGTAGTACCTACGGGACTTTCAACTACGTTGCCAGTGCCACATAATCGCTCCAGATCTCGGGCTTGTCTGTTGCGGGCCTGAATTGAAACCCGGCGCGGGAACGCGGAATCTACTCTGCCTGACCGTCTTCCCGAGCCTTCAGGTGGAGAACCGTAGTGGAAACGCGGAACGCCTGTGGCACAACAACTCCCTTACGAGGTGCTAAGCCATGAACAAACGGTCAACCTCGCCTGCGGTTCCGGACATGACGGCACCGCTGCCTCGACGGCCAAACTATGAACGATGCCGGTGTGGTTATTGCCGCAAGTGCCGCGAGAACGAGAAGTGGGATCGGATGTTCGCCAAATTCGAGGTGAAGGAAGACGGCTGGGACACGAACGGTCTGTTCCAATCGACGCTGAGCAGTTGGTAGTTGGCGCCGGGTACCTCAAAGTCCGAGTCCGGAAAGACGACGGCACGACCGACTCCTCCGGCGACCATGGCTCGAGCCCTTGGGTGACGACAGTGAACCGGACGCCATGCTTTTCCACCAGCCTCGTGCGGTGGCAGGATCGACCTGCCGTGGCTACTGGGTTTCACACTCCCCGGAACGGTCCGTGTCGCGTCGGGGTCACCCGCTCCGCAGCCGCCCGCGTAGCGGCGCCGCACCGCACTCCTTCAGTGTACGAGCCTGATTACGTCGCAATTGCGCGTTGGGCAAGTCGGCAACTCCGGGGACTTCCACACTACGGCGCCTTCGCGACCGACTGATCGGCTCCGCCAGCCTTCTGAACAGGGGTAACCTCGAGGTCCCGCACGACAACGCCCACGCGCAGGTCCTTCTTCGTATGGCAGAGTGTCTCTTCGCCAGGACCGGTCGTTAGCTTCAATGACGTTGGTCCAAACCGGCGGCTGCCTCCCGCACATCGGTCCCGTAATAGCCAGAGGGCTCCTCCTGTCCAAAGCCGCGGAGGTTGCGATATACTCTGCCTCACTATGTCCCGAATCTCTTTACTGATCTTGGCCTGCTCGACCGCTGCCCATCCCGCCGGCTTCCAATCCGCCGACTTTCTGAAGTTGCGGTCGGTCGGCATCGTGCAGTTCTCGCCCGATGGATCGCGGCTGGCCTACACCGTTACGCGCAACGATGCCCCACGCGACCCGATCGGCCAGCTTTGGATCATGACTCTCTCCGACGGCAAGTCGATCTGCCTCAGCGCCGGCGACGATCCTTCAGGCAATCCGGAATGGTCGCCCGACGGAAAGTGGATCGCTTACTCCGGCCGGGACGGCGGACAGCGCGGCCTCATCGTCGCTCGTCCCGATGGCAGCGGCAAGCGGTTCCTCACCCCCATGGAGAGCACCAACAGCCCGCTGCCCACTACCGGCAAAACGGTGGCATGGTCGCCTGATAGCAAGCAGATCGCCTACGTCTCCGCGGTGCCCGGACCCGAGACCGGGGAAGCCACCGGCGACCCGATCGTGATCACCCGCTATCTCTACAAGCCCACGGCCGGCGAGGGGAATTCGCACTTCAATGACAACAAGCGCCTGCACATCTTCGTGCTCGACGTCGATACCGGCAAATCACGGCAAATCACCTCCGGCACGCACTACGAGCACTCCCTCGACTGGTCGCTCGACGGCAGCGAGATCGCCTTCGTCTCCAATCGCGAGCAGAATGAGGACCAGTTCTTCAACTATGACCTGTTCTCCCTGAACGCCGCCGACGGCACAATCCGCCGCCTGACCTCCACCGAGAGCGCCGAGTATCGCCCGCACTGGTCGCCCGATGGCAAGACCATCGCCTACGAGGCCACCAAGCGCGGGCTCACCGACCTCGAAACCACTATGGAGGATACCCACGTCTGGCTGATCGGCGCCGATGGAAAAAATCGCCGTGAACTCGGCGCGGCCATTGACAATCGCCAAGGCGAGCCGGGCTGGTCGAGCGACGGGGGCTCGCTGCTCTTCACCGTGCTCGAGCGCGGCAGCGTCCGGCTCTATCGCGTCTCTCCGGATGGAGGTAAGCCATCGCTGGTGGTGGCAGAAGCCGGCAGCGTGGGAGCGTGGTCCGAGCGCGGCAATCAGATCGCGTATGCCTTCTCGACCGTGGGCGATCTTCCGCAGCTCTATCTGAAAACCGGAGACGCGCCGCCGCGGAAGCTCACCGACCTGAACCGCGAGGCCCTGGCCGGCAAACGCGCCGAACCAGTGGAATCGTTCACCTTCATCAGCAACGACAACAAGTGGACCATCGAAGCCTTCCTGACTTATCCGGCTGATTTTCAAGCAGACCGCAAGTATCCCCTCGTCGTCCAGATTCACGGCGGGCCGCACGGACAGCAGGGGCCGCAGTTCAATTTCAAGGCGCAGGTCTACGCGTCGCGCGGTTGGGCAAGTCTGATGGTGAACTACCGTGGCTCCACTGGCTACGGGCAGGCCTTCACCGATGCCATCTTCGCCGACCAGAACGGCAACGAGGCGCAGGACGTGCTCTACGGCGTGAGCGCGGCCTTGAGGCGCAATCTATGGATCGACCGCGACCGCCTGGGCCTGGAAGGTACCAGCTACGGCGGCCAATTGAGCGACTGGCTGATCACCCAGACGAACATCTTCAAGGCGGCTATCCCCACGGCCGGTATCAGCAACCTGATCAGCTACAACTACATGACCTATTACAACCAATACGAGCAGATGGAATGGGGCGCCTTCCCCCACCAGGGCAACCTGATGGATGTGTTGTGGGAGCGCTCCGCGCTGAAGCACGTGGCAAACGCCAGGACTCCCACCATGCTGGTGCACGGAGAAAACGACAACGACGTCCCCATTGCCGAAGACGAGCAATACTACATCGCTCTGCGGGATGTAGGTGTGGATGCCGTGATGGTGCGTTATCCGCGCGAAGGCCATGGCGTCAGCGAGCCCAAGCACGTGGTGGACTGGATCGACCGCTCCATTCGGTGGTACGAGAAGTATTTCAAACTGCCTTCCGCCGGCTGACCGCGGCCACCCAGCAATCCACCGTGCCGCCAGAACATGCTTCCAGAAATGGCCGGCGCCCCGGCTATTCCAGCCGAATCACCGCAGCGTTTCGGTCCCCAACGGTAGTGGTTAGCGTGTTCCCGCTAACCGTCGGGCGGCCGGATTCCTGCCAGAGTTCTGCTGCCCGTTGAAACGTGGAAGGCAGTGAGATCCTTACGGTCCGTGAGGTGCGCGTGGGATTGACAACCCAGAGGTAGGTGCCGCCCGCTCCCTTATGAAGCCGGGCTTTCACTTCCGGGTCGCTGGACTGTACCTGCTGGTGGACGCCCGCCCAGGCGAGAAGACCGGCGAAGAACTCGCGCGCTGCAGGCGTGTGACTCCGGAAGTAGGCCCCGCCGGGGAATGTGCCGATCAGCAGCGTCTTTCCGGCGCCGGAGGTGTTTTCGATAGCGGCGATGTGGCCATTGGCGTACTGGCCCGCGGCCTGGCCCCCCGCCGGCTTATACTCCTGCAAAAAGTACTGGCCGCCGATCTCCTTACCCTTCACAGTCAGTGTGAGCTTGCCCAGCAGGTCCGGAGTGAACTGGACATAAGTCTCGCGGGCTCCGAATAACTGGTCCAGACCGAGATTCGGCTGGACGGTGCCGGCCGTGCCACCGTCGCCGAAATACCCGGGGCAGCCTTCACTGACTAACTTGCCGCCCTTCGCGACATAGTCGCGGAGCTTGTCGGCAGTAGATTTCTTGAGCATCTCTGGGTACGCGAGATAGATCATCGGGTATTCCCCAATGTCGTCGATACTCACGAAATCGGCCTGGATATTCGAGTCGAAGAAAGCCTGGTAGGCCCCCTGTACGGATTGGGAGTAGGCGCCAGCCGCCGTTCCTCCGCCAGCCGCCGTTCCTCCGCGGCCGCCACGGCCGGCGCCGGCTCCGCCGCCAGCCGAACTGCTGCTCTGGATGGAGTTGAAATCGTCGGACTCCTGCACGAACACGATACCCACGTCGCCCTTGACCGGCCGTGACTTCCAAATGTCCGCGTGCGAGTTGGTCCAGCGTGCCAACTGGCTGGCCATCTCCGCTCGCGGCGTGACCGACCCGTCCATCCCCATGGGACCGAACGCTCCGAACAACGGACCGTCGAGCAGCGGGCGCCAGCGCGTGAAGAGGATGCCGGTGGCGCCGGCCGCCATGTCGATCAGGCTCCACACCCGGACATCCTTGTCGTCCGAGCTGCGGCCATCTTCGAGGGGCCGGTTCATGACCTGCGGCTGCATCCACAGGGGTCCACCCGTCGCTTCCGCGTGCCAGAAGGGCTTGCCGCGCGAGGCGCCGCGCACCAGGTCCACTGCCTGAAACTGCATCCAGGGATCGTTGCCATGGCGCGAGGCCACCCACGTGTAGCCATACGAATCCACGTCGGCTACCGTCCGCCACTCAATCTCGGTGAGGAGGCCCGTGCCGTGCGCGGTGATCTTGTTTCGCTTGTCGAGCCGGCGAATCAGCTCCGTGCGCCAGCGCAGGAGACGAATGGCGTCGTCCCGGCGGAACGCCAGCCAGTCGAGCGAATCGGGGTAGCCGCCCGTGCCGCGTGGCGGGTGTACCGATTCCCAGTCGCCGAAGCTGTAACGGTGCCAGGCGCGGCCGAGCGCCTCGATCGTGCCGTATTTTGCTTTCAGCCACTCGCGGAACTTGGCTTGGGTGGCTGGGCAATAGCATTCTTGCACTCCCCCCTCGTTCCACACATCGTAGCCCAACGTGGCGGGACTGTCGCGATAGCGCTCGACCAGCGCGGTCAGGAACTTTTCGGCCTGGCCGCGGACATCTTCATTATCCAGACAAAGAGGCGCACTGCTGGTGGCGCTGCTCCCACCAACGGCGGGATAGCTCTCGGAACCGTCGCTCGCAATGTGACGTGCCTGGGGGCATCGGTCCCACATCCACTCGGGCGCGCCGTTGATGATTTCGGCAATGACCACCTTGATGTGGTTTTGACCTTCGAGCTCCACCATGCGGTCATAGTCGCGCCAGTCATACCTGCCCGGCGAGTTCTCGATGGAGGCCCACATGAACCAGTGACGGAAGATGTTGACGCCCATTTGAGCGGCGGTCTTGTGGTCGCGTTCCCAATCCTGTTCCGGCGGGTTCGATTTGCGGAAATACACCGCACCAAAAGGGTACACGGGATCCGGTAAAGGCTTCTCTTGGGCCTCCACACATAGCGTCAATACAAATGCGGCGGACACCATGCCCGCGCAGGCCAGTTTGATTCTTGTCATGGCAGCCGATGCCTTTCGCTAAAAATAGTACTTCAAGCCGAACTGAATCTGCCGCCCGGTAGCGGTTCCGTCCGATAGTTTTCCAAAACTTGGATTCCCGGCGTTACACGGACGTCCCGCCGGCCCTTCGCAGGTGAGCTCGGGGTCGCTGGCGGCCGGCAGGAAGAATGTCGGTGTGTTGGTGGCGTTGAAGAACTCTGCTCGAAATTGCAGATAATGCCGTTCGGTGAAGCGGAAGTTCTTGAAGAGGGACGCGTCCAGATTCACCGAGCCGGGCCCGCGCGCCGCCCGCTGCGCGGCCGTTCCGAATAGTTGAATGGGAGCGCCGGTCACGCTCGGGGTCGTGCCCGGCACGGTCCAGGCGGCGGGATTGAAATAGCCGTCGACGCTGTGATTGCTCAACACCAGGGGCTGGCCCGCCACCGCGTCCGGTACGTTGAAGGTATTGAAAATGGGAGGAATCACGTTCGTACGAATGTTCGTGGGAAAGCCTCCCCGCATTGTCATAATGCCGTTCAAGTCCCAGCCGCCGATCAGTTTTCCGGCGAGACCATGGGAAAGCCAGGCCCGTCCCAGTCCGAATGGCAGCGCGTAACCGGCGCTCGTGGAGAAGATCTGCGGTACGTCGATCGGCGCTACGCTTTTTTCCCGCGAGAGGTTATACGTGTCCATGGCGATGCTGGTCCCGTTTTGCGTGTAAGAATCCGGTCCCGAGCCTTCGGCTTCCATGTTCTTCTGAATCGTATAGTTCGCCAGCAGCGTCAGGCCCTTCGAAAAGCGCTTGTCGATGCGGACATTGAATGAATTGTAGTTGTTGCGCCCGGTCGAAAAAGTCGGGATCACCGTCCCGTTGATGTTCGCAAACGGCCGGTTGGCCTGCGTGTTTTTTCCCGACAGCGCCGCCGAGAACGGAAGCTGATTTTCGTTGATGAACATGCTCGAGAGGTCGCGGCCGAGCAATCCGCTGTAGGACGTCGCCAGCAACCACGAGTCGGTGAGCTGATATTCGATATTGAAGTTAAACTGGTGCACCATAGGATCGGCGGCCTGGTCAAACCCCTGCGAACGGAGGGTCCCGACAAAGGGTAAGCTGGGCGAGAACCCCGCCAGCGATGCACTGGTGGCCACGATCGGAACAGGCGTGTTGATCGTATATGGTGGGTTCACGGTGTTCGTCGCCGTGATCGTCGGGTACGCAACCGCGTACACATTCGGATAGTTCCCGGAAAATTGCGTGACCTGCTGATTCTGGTCGCGCTCCCCGTAGAACAGTCCATATCCGCCGCGCAGCACCAACTTCTTCGCAACCTGCCACGCAAAGCCCGCGCGCGGGCCGAAGTTATTGTGGTCGCCGTTCACAATCGCGCGGCTGTAACCGTCTTTGCCCGGCAGCGCGAATTGTCCGGTCTGGATGTTGAAGAGGCTGCCTAGATTGCGGGCGTCGACTGGCTGCGTGAACAACTCGTAGCGGAGGCCGAGATTCAAGGTGAGTCTGCTGGTGACTTTCCAGTCGTCCTGGACGAAGCCGCCAGCGTAAATCGAGCGCTGGCGGCCCCAATCCAGCATGGCGGTCACGTTCGATGCCTCGCTGGTAGGGTATCCGTACAGGAAATCGGCGTAAGGCAATCCCGACCCGGGCGCATCCGAGCTCGAAGTGAAGGTTGAAGCGAAAACATAACTTCCAACACTGCCTCTCAAGGTGTCGAAACGATCGCGGCGAAGGTCGGCGCCCGTCTTCACCGTGTGCCGGCCGTGGGTCCAGCTCAGATTCTCGGCCCACTGAAACCGGTTTTCGACGTTCAGATTGGGATCGCCGCCTCCCCATCCGCTGAATTCCGCCGAGCCCGACACGGTTCCGGCATAAATGAAGGATAGGCCCGGGAAGCCAGGCTCCGGCGACGGCAGTTCCGCCAGATTGTGCTGTGCGGCAAAGGCGCGCCCCGCTCCCGTGTTTCCGAAAGAACTGCCGTTGTGGCGGATAAAGCCGAACCGGGCTTCGTTGACCAGCGTCGGAGTAAAGATGTGGATATAGGATATGACCGCCTGTTCACTGTTGTTGATGGAATCTGAACCGCCTCCGACGAACCCCGGGAAGCTGCCCACCCCCGGGGTGAAAGTGTCGGAGATGGAGAATCGGGCGTACACATTGTCCTTGGCCGAGACGACTTGGTCTACGCGGATATCGCCCTGGTCGGTGTTTACGGAATGCGCGGGCGCATAGAAGTAGTTCCGCGAGAGCGCGCCGGGCGCTCCAAAATCAGGCAGCGGAATAAGTCCTTCGACGGCTACCGAACTGGGATTCATTTCACTCGACGGAATGATGTTGCCGGGTAGGGGATTTGCGATGACCAGCCCGGTTGAACCGATCCGGCGCGAGGCGGGGTCGTAAATGACCACACCCGCTTTGGAAAAGTCGCCCGTGCGGAAAGCGGCCGGAGGTATGTTGGCGATCGAACTGCCTCCCGCGTAGGCCTGCCGGGTACCCTGGTAATCCGCGAAGTAGAAAGTCCGGTTGTGAACGATCGGTCCGCCCAGGACGCCGCCGAACTGGTTCTGATGAAAAGGCGGTTTTGGCGACCCCGCCGCATTGGTGAAGAAATTGTTTGCATCCAGGTTGTCATTGCGCAGGAACTCGAATGCCGTGCCGTGGAGTTGGTTGGTTCCGCTCTTGATCGTGGCATTGACCACCGCGCCCGCCGCGTGGCCGAATTCCGCCGAAAAGGTGCTGGTCTTGACTTTGAATTCCTGCACCGCGTCCACCGAGGGCATAACCGCGATGCCGTTCCGTCCGATATTGCCTGCGTTGGACACTGTATTGTCATCGACTCCGTCCAGCGTGACCTCGTTCGCGGAGAAGCGGCCCCCACCCGCGATGAAGGGGAGATTCGATGCCATGCCGAACATGGGTGTCGTGTTGCCGGCGAGGAGACCTAGTGCGAAGGGCTCCCGGCCGTTCAGTGGCATTTCCAGGATCTTCCTGTTCTCGATCACCTGGCCCAGCGACGATGTTTCGGCCTCCAGCGACGCAGCCACTTCTTTGACTTCGATCGTCTCGCGGACCTCCCCTAGCTGCAACGTCACATGGATTGCCGCAGTCTGGTCGACCTGAAGCACCACCTGGTCGATGGTGGTTGTCTTGAATCCGGCGGCTTCCACGCTGATCGAGTACTGGCCGACGGAAAGGTATGCAATGCTCAATTCACCGCGCTCATTCGCGGTTCCCGCCCGTGCCAGGCCGGTGCCGTTATTGGTAACCTTGATGGCAGCTCGGGGCACCATGGCCCCGGTGTTGTCAGCCACCGTGATATCGATCGTGCCGGTGGCCACTTGTGCCTTCACAGGGACTGAACAGAAAACGGAAAGCACGAATAGTAAAGCGCAAGTGCTCGCAGGTCTCATTTGTGAACTCCTGGCCGTCCAGGAGGCGTCAATTTGGGCGTTCGGCCAACTTGACGCTGAACCCCTGGCCCCTCTTGAAAGATCCCGATTCCCCAAACGAGTATACAGCCATTTGCCTCGGGTCGAACTTTTTTCCACCCGGAGTATCCTTAGGTCCCGGGTGCGGTATCATACGGGAACTCCTGCTGAGGCCGACAGGCATAATCGAATCGGAAAGACCATGAGCCAGACGTTTGGCAGATACACGGTGGTGGGCCAACTGGGACGAGGCGCCATGGGTGTGGTTTACCTCGCCTCCGACCCGGTGCTGAACCGCCAGGTAGCCGTCAAGACCGTAGACCTCGGCGTGGACGATCCCCAAGAACGCGAGTTTTTGCGCAGCCGTTTGCTGCGCGATGCCCGCGCCGCTGCCGTGCTCAAACATCCCAACATTGTCGCCGTCTATGACGTTTTCGAAGAAGGCGGACGGGCCTATGTGGTGATGGAGTACGTCGAAGGCGACAGCCTGTCGGCGCGGCTCAAGGCCAATCCGCTGCCCGAGGCGGCAATCATCCTCGAGGTGCTGCGCCAGATGGCGGATGCGCTCGACTATACTCACGCCCGCGGCGTGATCCATCGCGACATCAAACCCGCCAACGTCATGATCGACGCCGCCGGAACTGCCAAGATCATGGATTTCGGCATCGCGCGGATCACAGATACACGTACCTCTACGCCCACCGGCATGGTCATGGGAACCGTCGAGTACATGGCGCCTGAACAAATCCGCGGCGAGACGGTGGACGGGCGGGCGGATCAATTCGCCCTCGCCGTGGTGGCGTACCAGATGATGACCGGCAGTACGCTTTTCGGTCCTCATGCCATAGCCACCCTGGCCTACAAGATCGTCAACGAGATGCCGCCGCCGCCATGCACGAGAAATGCCGCCCTTCCCCGAGGGGTGGACGCCGTTCTGGCGAAGGCCCTTGCCAAGAGACCTTCCGAACGTTTCACCAATTGTTGCGAGTTCGTGGGTGCGCTCGCACAGGCCTTCTCCGGCGCGCCCACAGCCACGCTTGCCCCGGCGCCCGTGATCGTGGCTCGGCCCACCCAGCCCTTGATACCCGTTCCCGAACCTGCCAGGCTCGCCAGGCGTTCCCGGTCGGCTGTGCTGGCTGCCGGGGTCACGGTGCTGGGTTTGGGCGTTGCTCTGGCCGTCTGGAAGCCGTGGAGTCGCACTGCGCCGCCGCCCAACCCGGTGGCCGCCGTCAGGCCCGCACCCGCAACTCCGGCCCCCAATCGCGAACCAGTGGCCCCACGCCCGGTTGCCCCGCCCTCGCATGCCCCGCCAAAGCCGGGTCCTAACCATGCCAATCCAGTCAAGACCGCGGGAGTTCCGCCGAAAGTGACTCCCCCGCCCATAGCTGCGAAGCCTGTCGAGCGACCCCAACCAATGGAAGAAGTGGAACTACCACCCCCGCCGCCGGTGAGCAAGACCGGCACTAATCCAACGCCGTTTGAAACGGCCATGCAGCGCGGCCATCAGCAATTGAAGGACAGGGACTATCCCGGCGCCATCCAATCCTTTACGAAAGCCGTCGCACTCCGTCCCAATTTCGCCCCGGCCTACTACAACCTCGGGGTGGCCCACCAAAACCTGGAGGACAATGAGGTAGCCATCCGGAATTATTCGGAGGCCCTTCGTCTCGCCCCGGATATGGCCCTCGCCTATGCTGCACGCGGCGTCTGCCGGGTTCGTCTTCACGGGGACCGGGAGGCATTGATGGATTTCCAGCGGGCGTTGGAATTGCAGCCAAACCTGGCGTTTGCCTTGAACGGGCGCGGTGGCGTCTATTTCCGCCGCAAGCAATATCGTATGGCCCTGGCCGACTACGACGCGGCCATCAAAAACAATCCTCGTTTCGCCCAGGCATACCTGAATCGCGCCCGCGCCAGAGAAGCCGTAGGCGATTTCCGCGGCGCCGCCGCCGACAGGCAGCGCGAAACAGAGTTGCGCAAGCCGTAGCGCCTTACCGCGCCCCTACCCGGGCCGGACCCCAAAATTGCCCGGGACACGGCTTCAAGAATGCAGGTCAAAGTTCGAGATGCAATCTCCTGGTCAGTCCGCGCATGGAATTTGGGGGCGCATAAGATGCATGGTAAGACGTCAGAACTCTGAGTTCTGACTTACATGCCCATGGAGACGATTCACAATGCCTCCCGAAATCGCGCCGTGCGCAGGTTCTGCAAGAGCCGGTTCATATGAACCTTCCCGTACTCCAGCTTCCTTTCGTCGTTGGCCAGATTGACTCCGCCCGCCCAGATGCGGTTATGGAAGTCTCGGAAACCCGGCGCCTTCGTATTTGGTTCAATCGCATTGCCTCCAGAGCCCAACCGCATGAAGACTATAGCGTAGGCCATGGGAGCGATTTGACGCATGAGATAAAACCGCGCGAGCCAGTATTCACCCCGCTTCTCCGAAATACGTCCGAAGATAAGCCTCTGCCTCCGCGTCATTCCGAAAGGGCGGCAGCGCGTGCAACCTCTGAAGCGTACCAGCTAACCGGGCAGTAGCCTCGGTTCGTGGTAACGGTCATGTCGCCCGCAAACGCACGCCATCAAATCCGGCCACCCTGGGCCGAATCGAGTTCCCGTTGCCTGGCAATCGGCGGTGAAGTCTGATTCGAGGGCGAGAAGCGGCCTTACAGCGCTCGTGCGCTCCGCCCCGGAGCCGCCACACCTCGGAGTAGACCCTTCCGGCTCGACCCGAACAAGACCGTTCCCGTCCTGAGTCCGGTTCGCACCGGCAAGCGGGCGGGCCCGCACCGGTGTGGCACGATGCCCCGGGCTCTACTTTTCGCCGAATTCCTTCTTGGCTTTCTCGGTGATGGTCCAGAGGTATACGACGCGCCAGTCTATATTCACCTTCTTGTCGGGCTGCCACTCCCCCATGTCAAACTGGTGGGAGACTATGCGGGAACCCACTTTCAGGTCCTTGAGTAGCTTGGGGCGCAGCTTGAGGTTGACTTCCGGCAGAAGGTAGAGCGTCACGACGGTGGCATCGTGAACGTCGGCATCGAACAGGTTCTTCTCCAGGAACCGCACGCGGTCGGTGACGCCGGCCTGCCGTGCATTCTCCTGGGCTTCTTTGATTCGGTCGGGGTCGATGTCGATGCCGGTGCCGCGGGCGATGCCGAACCTCTGGGCGGCCATGACCACGATGCGGCCGTCACCGCAGCCGAGGTCGTACAGGATGTCGCCTTTCGTGACTCCGCCGAGCTTGAGCATGGTCTCCACCACCTCGGGGGGCGTGGGAACGTAGGGGACGTCTTTGTGGACGGCTTCCTGGGCAATCGCCGGCGGGCCCAAAAGCAGGAGCAGGCTGTACACAACCGGCGCCAGACAGGCGCACCGGCGGTGCGCCGCAAAAGCGGACAGGCTGGTCATTTTCATCCTGAAGAGTCTACCACGACCCGATGTACCGCATCGCGGCTACAATTCGAGGCAAGCTACGGGTCTCGGAGAGAGCGGCCCGGAACGGCCCTCCAGGGGAGCGGCATCCGGGTTTTGTCCGAGTGGCCGGCGGCCCCGCCGAAGTGCCGTGCACGCTTCCCAAACGCCGCTTCAGGAACGGAATGCCGGCGTGCGATATACTCAACCAGTGCGGATGCGGAAGCGGCACCCTTCTCGCGATACTTCTCGGGATCGTCATTTGGTTGGGCGTGCTCGTGACGATTCCGCGGGCCTTCCATATCGATGGGCGCTCCACACCGCTGCTGACCTGGCGGGGAATCGGCAAGCTGCATGCGAAGGGTGGCATTGAGTATCCGCTATTCGCTCCTCATTCTTCCGAGAGCCGCATGGATGGCCTGCGTGCCACCAGCGGTGTGCGAGGCAACGGCATCTCGCCGGGTGTGACACAACCTCTCGAGCTGGACGGAGCTGCACGCTTACTTCATCAGCCTTTACAGCAGCCAACTGTCCAACCCGGCGGTCTCGGGGCTGGCGTTCGGAATGGGCTGGAGCACACTCAATCCGAGTTCCCAATCCAGCGCCCAGCCTTACGATTGGAGCTATATGGACGACGCCTTCTCCAGCGTGAGCGCTTGGAACGCGGCAAATCCCACCCAGGCGCCGAAGACCATCCAGGTCCAGGTGTCGGCGGGCTTTTATACGGAACTCGCGCTGGCAGGCAGTGGGAACGGTCTCGGTGCCGTAGCAAGAGCTTTGGTGGCTTTTTCCCAATTGCGAAATCGATTAATCTCCCGGCGCCGTTTTTCGCCCCTCTGTTCGCAACGGAGACTCTCTCACGATGCCAGGAAAACACCATCGGCGGGCTCTCCTTCGGCGGATTCGGCGCCGACGAAACCTCCGATGGCGGCTTCGAGATCGGCTTCTGGATGCCGGAACCACCGCCACGATCGCCGGAGCGGGCCGTGGCGCCCGAGCTTCTTCGGCGCCAACGGTGGCCCGGCGCAAGTCCCGGGACGCCCCGTCCCGCACCGCCGCAGCCGGCGCAAACGGCCACCTCGCCGTCGCTTACTCAGACGACGGCTTGGCGGTCGCGACGGGCGCGACGGGCGGCTCGGGCGGAAACGAAGGAGCGCCAGTTTCTTCGTCCCGCGAGTTGTAAAGACATCCTGGGAGATCGTCTCCGACTACTTACCGCGTTCGGCGCCTTCAACCATACCCCCGGATCCTTTTCCGGCATCGGGCCCCGCCGCTGGCACGCAATCCTGGCCTTCCGGCTGGTGTCGTAGTGGCGAAATTGAGAGAATAGGTTGACAGGGAGGTGACCTTGGAACGTCGAGACCTTTCTCGCCGGCAAGTGCTTGGCTTGGCCGGAACCGCGGCAGTGCTTGGCGCCGCCCCAGCCCCCTCGAGCGAACCGGCTGAATATCCGCTATACCGGGCGCGCGGTACTCATCGGGAACTGGGGCGGCAACACGGCGAGCAGGCCGTCCGCCAGATCAAGGCGTTTGTTGAGGTGCTGTCCGCCCGGCAGTCGCGGGAGCAGTTCAGGCGGCGCGCGGCGCAGTTCCAGCCGATCTTCGATCGCTATTGCCCGCACCTCCTGGAAGAAATTCGCGGTCTGGCGGAAGGCGCCGGAGTCACACTCGAAGAAGCGATGGCGTGCAGCATTCGCGGCGAAATGCGCAACGCGCCGGCCGAAGGCTGCACGACGTACGTGATAGGGCGCCGCGGCGCCGCGGACCGCCAGATCATCGCCGGCCAAAACAGCGACATGGGGTCCGAGATGATCCCCCTGTCCTACGTGCTGCACCTGCAGCCCCAAGGGAAACCGGAAGTGCTCATGTGGACGGTTGGTGGCATGCTCGGCTACCACGGCATGAACAGTTCCGGCGTGGCGCATTTCGAGAATGCCTTGGGCGGCGGCCCGCGCAACCGGTTCGGCCTGCCTCATTATCCGGCCGAGCGCATGATGCTGGAGTGCAGCAGCCTGGAGCAGGCCATTGATGTGATGCGCAAGATGCCGCTGGCGTCGAACGCGAACTACGTCCTTTGCGACGGTCAGGGCAACATCGCCGATCTGGAGGCCACCACCGAGGGTCCACAAATTCTCCGCGATCAGGGCGCCGGATATTTTGCCCATACCAACCACTTTCTCAGCCCGCCGTACGCGACCGCGGAGAATTTCAAGCAAAGCCTGGCGGATTCGTTCCCACGGCAGGATCGGATTGACTCGCTGATCAAATCGCGCTACGGCTCGATCGAGGTGGACGATATCAAGCGTTTTCTCAGCGACCACTCCGGTTACCCGGCGAGCATCTGCCGCCACGACAGCCGAATGGTGACCGTGGCATCAATGATTTCCGAACCGGCACGGCGGCGCATGCATGTGGCGGTCGGCAACCCGTGTCAACACCGGTACGTGACTTACTCCATGTGAGGGAGGGCGAATTTACTCACTTGGGGAGAAACAGGTCTACTGGCCGCCCTGCGAATCCAGCACCGGAATCTTCTGCTTCTCCGCCAGGCGGTTCAGGTTTAGAAGATCCTGACTGAGAATGCCGTCCCACTTGGCTAGCTGCTCCTCGATCTTCTTGCTCAGCATGTCAAACGTCTCCAGCTGAGGTCGCGTCGGTGAGGCATCGCCGGCGTCGACCGCCCAACTCAGGTAAATCAGTTGCTCGTCGATCATCGTCGGGAAGTTGAGATCCCCCTCGGTGCTCTTGACCTTGGTTTGCACCAACTGCTCTTCCATGGCGGTGAGTTTCTTTACCAGGTCCTCGGCGCCGGGCCGGAGGGGGTCCCAGGCGGTCACGCCGGTGTACTTTTTGTTCATCGCCTGCACTTGCCCGCGCAGGTCGCGGAGCTGGTTGACCGTCTTGTGCAGCACCGTCAGGCGGCGGCTGATCTTCTCTTCCAGGTCGAACTGCTTGTCCAGATCTTCGCGGGACACCGTTGCGCGCGGATCGATCTTCAGCTCCAGGGGAACGGTCTGGGTCCTGCCTGCCGCCGTCAGCTTTACCGTGTACATTCCCGGCAGCGCGAATGCGCCTTTCGGCGCGATGTCGGTTTCGTAGAAGGCGCCGGGGATGGTGACCGGGTCTTCGTAGCGCAGGCTCCAGGGAAAGCGGTTCAAGCCGGCTTCCGCCGGCAGCGTCTCGCTGAGCTTCTGGACGTCCGGCCATTCCGACGGCCCTTCCACGGCTTTCTTAAGGCTGGAATAGGTCTTCACCACATGATCCCTGGCGTCCAGAATCTCGATCTTGACCTCATCCTTCGGCGCCGCCTTGAGGTAGTAGTAGAGAATCGCGCCCGCCGGCGGGTTTTCGCCCGCGGGTTGCCGTTTGTTCACCTGATCGGGGAAGCGGATCCTCGAGGTAACGCGCGGCCGGAACAGAACGGCCTCGGAGGCGGAGGTCTGCTCGCTCCATTGGCGCAGCGGGCCGATATCGTCCAACACCCAGAACGAGCGGCCATGGGTGGCCACCACCAGGTCGTCGTTCTTGATCGCCAGATCGTGCACCGGGACCACCGGCAGGTTCAGTTGCAGGGTCTGCCAATGCGCACCCGAGTCGAAGGACACCCAGATGCCGGTTTCGGTGCCGGCGTAGAGCAGGCCCTTGCGCTTGGGGTCCTCGCGGACCGCGTGTACGTAGGATCCTTCCGGAATCCCGGCCGTGACGGCGGTCCAGTTCTTGCCGTAGTCCGTGGTTTTGTAGATGTAGGGCTTGAAGTCGTCGAGCTTGTGGCGATCCACCGCGGCATACGCCGTTCCGCCGTCGTGCGGCGAAGCTTCGATCAGGCTGAATAGGCTCCATTCCGGCAAGCCCTTGGGTGTGACGTTCTCCCAGTTCTTGCCGCCGTTGCGCGTGATGTGCACCAGCCCGTCGTCGCTGCCGGCCCACAGCAATCCCTTCTCCACGGGCGATTCGGCGAGCGTGAAGATGGTGTCATAGTACTCCACGCTGGTGTTGTCCTTGGTGATGGGGCCGCCGGAAGCCTGCTGCTTGGATTTGTCGTTGCGCGTCAAATCGGGGCTGATGATGGCCCAGCTCTTGCCCTGGTCGCTGCTCTTGAAGACCACTTCACCGGCGGTGTAGATCACGCCCGCGTCGTGTGGAGAAAACAGAATCGGCTCGGTCCACTGGAAGCGGTGCGGGAGATCGCCTACCCCGTGGCCGGCGAAGTCGATGGGCATCGGCGAAATGTCAAAGGCCTGCTCGCTGCGCTTGTCGAAGCGTGTCACTCCCTGGCCGGCGGCGTAGAGAATGTTGTCGTTGCGCGGATCGGGGGCCAGGTAGGCGCTCTCGCCCCCGGCGACTTCATACCAGTTGCGCATGGTAATCACGCCCGTGTCGCTCCAACTGGCGATCGCCACCGAGGAGTTGTCCTGCTGGGCGCCGTAGATGTAGTACGGGAACCGATTGTCGGTGGCCACGTGGTAGAACTGCGCGGTGGGCTGGTTGTACTGCGTACTCCATGTCAGGCCGCCGTCGGTGCTGATCGTGGCGCCGCCGTCGTCGCCGTTGATCATGCGGCGCGGATTGCCCGGGTCGATCCACAAGCCGTGGTGGTCGCCGTGTGGAGCGGGCAGCAGGGCGAAGGTCTTGCCCGCGTCGGCGGACCGGAACATGCCGGTGTTGAGCACGTATAGCACGTCGGCGTTCTTCGGGTCGGCGAAGATGTGGCTGAAGTACCAGGCGCGCTGGCGGTACTTCTGGTCGTCGTTGATCAGCTCCCACTTGTCGCCACCGTCGTCGGAGCGGTACAGGCCGCCTGTTTCGGCTTCGATCATGGCATAGACGCGGCTGGAATCGGCGGCGGAAACGGAGATAGTGATGCGCCCGAGCAATCCTTCGGGCAGTCCGTTCCCTTGGAGGCGGGTCCAGGTGGCGCCGCCATCGGACGACCGGTACAAGCCGCTGCCGGGGCCGCCGCTATCGAAGACCCACGGCTGGCGCAGCGCCTGATAGAGGGACGCGAACAGGATGTTGGGGTTGTTGGGGTCGAATTCCACGTCGATGCCGCCGGTCTTTTCGTCCAGGTAAAGCACCTTCGACCATGTCTTGCCTCCATCGGTGGTGCGGAAGACGCCCCGCTCGGCATTTGGGCCGAACGCATGCCCCATGGCTGCGACGAAGACCGTGTTGGCGTCGCGTGGATGTACAACCACCCGGCCGATATGCCGCGAATCGCGCAGCCCGATGTTCTTCCAGGTCTTTCCGGCATCTGTGGATTTGTAGACGCCGTCGCCGTAAGAGATGTTGCCGCGCAGGCACGCCTCGCCGCTGCCCACGTAGATGGTGTTGGCGTCGGACGGGGCCACCGCGACGGCGCCGATGGATGCCGTGGCCTCCTTGTCGAACAGCGGCTTCCAGGTGGCGCCGCCGTCGCTCGTCTTCCACACGCCGCTCGAGGCGCCGCCGAAATAGTAGGTGTTGGGTTCGCCCGGAACTCCGGTGACCGCCAGCACGCGACCGCCGCGAAACGGACCCACCATTCGGTATTGCAGACCCTTGAGCAGCTTTTCAGCCGGCTGGGGCAGGGCGGCTGGAGACAGAACCAACGCGAGCAAAGCTAAGCGTAGACGCCTAGTGTTTTTCCGGCTGTTTGACGTCGCCGGACGTCGCCCTCGGGCAGCGCCGGGGATATGGACCGGGATTTTCATTTTGACCTGCCGGGTTCTGGTGATTATACCTTCTGAGGCGGGAGCGATGCACCGGCCGTTGCCGGGAAAGGCTCGAGAAATGATCGATGCGCACTGGGCGATTGCCTGAGCGGCTGACGGCGGAAGCCCGGTCAATCTTTGCCCGTAGAATCGCCGGCTCTCCCGGTTCGGGCGAGTCGGGTTGGCTCTTTCCAGGGAAAAGGCGGATTGGCCACCCAAAATGGTTGCGGCCGGCCAAGTTGGCGCCGTGATCCTGCACTCCAGCCCCGAAGGCCGCGCGCTCTATGAATCGCTCAGGTCGCCGCCAAGCGGTTGACGGCGCGGTCCCTTTTTATAGGGCGGACAAACGAGCGAACGGCTTACTCCCTCACCACTTTACGAGTTCGACCCGGCGGTTCTTGGCGCGGCCGTCGTCGGTGGCATTCGAAGCCACCGGTGCATATAGGCCGCAGCCGAACGAATCCAGGCGCGATGCGGCAACACTGTATTGCGTGGTCAGCGCGCGGACCACGGCGGCGGCGCGGCGGCGGCTCAGGTCCAGATTGTACTCGGCGTTGCCCTGATTGTCGGTGTGGCCCACCACGTGGAGGCGCGCTTGCGGATCGGAAGCCAACAGGCGGCCGATCTCGTCCAGCGTCGCTTTCGAATCGGCGCGGAGCGTGTCCTTGTCGGTATCGAAATTGATGCCGTAGAGTGCCACTCGGCCAGTGTCCGTCAACGAACGCGCCATGTCGGCGGCGTTGACGAACTCCATGCGCTCCTCCATCTTCTCAGGCGCCACCACCACCAGATGGACCAGGGTGCGGTCCTTCGTCACGGAACTTCGCAGGCGATCGGGCATAATGCCATCCTTGTATGCCGTCACGAACACGAAGTACCACACCGGTTGCGGGTCCTTAGACTTCCCCGTTAGCACGCGTTCCTGGGCTTCGTTGTAGCTCAGGATCTGGCCCAGGCCATCCTCGTCCGCTGCGCGCCCCAACGTGGGGCCGAACCAGCCGCTTACATTAGGGCCCTTCTCAAACAGGGTCACCAGGTTGAGCCGCTGAAATTCCAACAGGTAGTTGCGGAACACTTCGGCGGGCGTGCGCCCCTCCGGCGCCACATACGTGTAGCGGCTCAACAGGCCTTCCACTTTCTGGCTCTTTGCATAAGCCGGCGGGTCGAGTTGTGTGGGCCTTCCCAGGGGCAGCAGGTACTCGTCGAATTTCGGGGAGCGATACCCGATGATTTCACTCCCCGCATAGCGCTTCATCAGCGGGGGATCCTGCGACCCCGGCAAATCCGCGGCCGCCGCGGGCCAGATTAACAATAGTGGAAGCAAACGCGTCATCTTCATATTTCTCCTCCGCAATCGCACAAAACAAACACACCGGTCAGAATAGAAATGCCGAATTTCGGGCTCCTCTTCAGTTTCCCGTGTGTCACGCCGGTAGCGGAACGCAGGGCCCCCAAGGCCACCTTTGGAACAATACCATGAATCCGGAAATGAGCACGTACGTCGCGAGCCGGTGAGAGCCGAGCCCTGGTCCCGAAAGCAGGTCCGTGGACCTCACGCCGAGGCTCGAGCACCGACAGTTCCGTGCATGTCTTGGAAAACAGTGGTGGGCCCGGGGCGACTCGAACGCCAGACCTCTACCGTGTCAAGGTCGCGGCCGACCGATCCATCAGTCTCAATTCGAAGATGACTTTCGATAAAATAGGGATGCTGCATGAGCGCGTTTCGAATCGCACTCGCCAACCTTCAATTCCCGGCGACTCCCGGGCAGTCGGTCGCCTTGGCCGAACAAGCCATCGCTCGAGCGTCCATCGAGCGCGCCGGCCTCGTCTGCTTTCCGGAATGTTTCGTTCCAGGTTACCGGGGCATGGGGAAGCTGGTGCCGCCCCCCGATCCGGTATTCCTCGAACGCGCGTGGTCTGTCATTCGAGCGGCCGCGGCCAAGGCAAATCTCGCGGTTGTCCTCGGCACCGAACGCGTCGTCGATGATGCGCTCTTGATCGCGGCCCTGGTCGTCAATCCGGATGGAACGATCGCCGGCTTCCAGGACAAAGTCCAGCTCGACCCGAGCGAGGAGGGTACCTATTCGCCCGGCTCCGGAAGGCGCGTTTTCCAGGTCGGCCCCCTGACATTCGGTGTCGCCATTTGCCATGAGGCCTGGCGCTATCCCGAAACGGTCCGCTGGGCCGCCCGGCGCGGCGCGCACATCGTGTTCCATCCTCATTTCCACGAAGCCCAGCCCGGCGGTTACCGGCCCTCGAGTTTCGCCGATCCCGCGAACTCATTCCATGAGAAGGCAGCCTTGTGCCGCGCCGCCGAGAACACCTGCTTCTTCGCGACTGTAAACTGTGCCAGTGCCGGTTCGCCAACCACTTCAGCGGTGGTGCGGCCCGACGGAACGCTGCTCTGCTACCAGCCCTACGGCCAGCCAGGGCTGCTCATCGCCGACGTCGACCTCACCGAGGCCACAGGCCTCCTCGCCGCGCGCTGCAAATCTGTTTAGAGGTTCCGCGCGAAGCAAGCCGCCGCCGCAAGGTTGCGTTGAGGCCTACACGAACATGCGGGTTGTTGCCCGGATACAGGGGGCTTGACATCGCCCGGCCTGAGCGCTATAAGTTATAACACTACAATGTTTAACATCCGGAACCGCAAGGCGCCCACTCCGCTGGAGCAGTTCCTCATGGACTATGTGTGGGCGCATCCCGATTGCACCGCGGAGACGTGCCGGGAAGGGCTGGCCGGCCAGCGCAGGCTTAAGGATTCGACCATCCGCACCATCTTGCGGAAGCTGGAAGAGAAGGGTTATGTGACCCATGAGGTCGACGGGCGGACTTTCGTCTACCGCGCCGTGGACACCAGGCGCAACGTTGCGGTCGAGGCCGCACAGCAGCTCATCGATCGCTTCTGCGGCGGGTCTGTGGAGGAGTTGCTCGTCGGGCTGGTCGACAATCAGGTCTTGGCGCCTAAGCAACTGCAGCGCCTGGCGGAGAAGATAGCTGCGCGCAAGGAGAAAAAGGGATGACCACGATACAGTTTCTGGCCGGGTGGGCTCTCCGTTCCTCGATCCTGATCCTCGGCGGAGCGTTGCTGCTGCGGGCGCTCGGAGTGAAAGATCCATCCATCCGTTTGGCGGCGTGGACCGCGATGCTTTGCGCCTCCTTGGCGATTCCGGCGCTCACTGCAACGTTGCCAAAGGCGCCCTTAGCGGTGCTGCGCGTGGCGTCAGGGCAAGTCGCAGCGCCGGCAGTCGTCTACGACGCCCAGCTGGAGCCGGCGCGTCCGGTGTCCCGCCCGGACGCTGCCAGGCGCTTCGACTGGGCGCGTGCCGCGGTGATGACCTACGTTCTTGTCGCCCTGGCGCTTCTGCTGCGCCTGTGCGTCGGACTAGCGATGAGCCTGCGTCTGCTGCGCGGCAGCCGTGCGACCGGCCGGGCGGTGGAAGGAATTGAGATTCGCGAATCGGACCGCGTGGCGGCGCCGCTGACGCTGGGGATCGCGCACCCGGCGATCGTGCTCCCCGGCGATTGGCGCCGCTGGGATGGCGCCAGGCTGGATGCCGTGCTGGCGCATGAGCGCTCGCACATCCGCCGCCACGACCCAGCCGTGCAGTTGCTGTCCGCGATTCATCGGGCGCTGCTGTGGCACAGTCCGCTGAGCTGGTTCCTGCGCCGGTCGATCGTGCGGGCGGCGGAGGAAGCCAGCGACGATGCGGCAGTGGCCGTAACTCGCGATCGCGCCTTGTACGCCGAAGTGCTGCTGGACTTCATGCGGCGTGGGGTGCGGGGACCGGGTTGGCAGGGACTGCCGATGGCGCGGTACGGCCGGGCGGACGAGCGCATCCAGCGCATTCTGGAAGGGACAGCCCTGTCGCGCGGAGTCACCCGATATAGCGTGGCGGCGATTCTGGCATTGGGATCGCCGCTGGTGTACCTGGTGGCGGCGGCGCAGCCTCAGGCGGCGCCGCAAGCCCGCGTGGCGCCCGCTCCGGCGGCGCCCGTTCAGACGCCCTCGATGGAGCCGTCCGGCCAGGAGTCCCGCGATGTTTCTGGAGCCCTTCCAGGCGGCCGGTCGATGGCTCCGCGGATTCTGGCCCAATCCGCGCCCGCGGCCAGACCGAAGCCCGCGCCCGTTTATCTGACTGGTCTGGGCAACGTCGCCGCTTTCTACACGGTCACCGTCAAGCCCCGGATCGACGGTCAGTTGGTGTCTGTGACCTTTAAGGAAGGGGATACGGTCCAGGCCGGCCAATTGCTCGCGTCCATCGACGCGCAGCCTTACCAGCTCCGGTTGGAACAGGCCGTGGGGCAACTGGCACGGGACCAGGCCACCCTTAAGAACGCGCAAATTGATCTCGACCGCTACCAAAGCTGCTGGCGCAGAACGCCATTCCCAAACCGCAGGTCGACCAGCAGATCGCTACCGTTGCGGAGCTCGAAGCCAACATCAGAACCGATCAGGCCAACGTCGAGAACGCCAGGCTCCAGTTGACTTACACGCAGATCCGTGCGCCCATCACGGGTGTTGCCGGTCTGCGTCTGGTCGACCCCGGCAATATTGTTCGTGCCGCGGATGCCACCGGCATACTGATCATTACCCAGCTCCAGCCCATCGCGGTTCTGTTCACCATCCCGGAGGACAGCCTCCCTCCGGTGCGTGCGCGTCTCAGGGAGGGCGCGAGCTTGCCGGTCGAGGCGTGGAACCGCGACAACACGGTAAAGATCGCGACTGGCCGTCTGGCCGCTGTTGACAATCAGATTGACCTGGTAACCGGCACTGCGAAACTCAAGGCCGTGTTCGACAACAAGGATGACGCACTGTTCCCCAACCAGTTCGTGAACGTGCGCATGATTGTAGATACCAGGTGAGCCCCTGAGCCGGAGGCGGCGCGCGGCCTGCGCTGCCACGGACGCGAGCATTGCGTTTCCTCCCGCGGCGTGATTGAGTGGGTAAGATGAGACGCCGTAACTTCCTTGGCAATCTGCTGGCCGCGAGCGCCTTCCGGACGTTTGCTCCAGGTCGTGCGCCCGCTTACCAGGCCCCGGAATCGCTCGTGCCGGATGCTGAAGTAAAGCGCGTCCTCGTCATGTTCAAATGCCACTTGGACGTGGGCTTCATCGATACCCAGGCGAATGTCGTGCGGATGTATTTCGAACGGCATTTCCCGCGGGCGATCCAAACCGCGGCCGATATCCGTCGGGAGGGCAACGACCGTTATGTCTGGACCACGGGCTCCTGGCTGATTTACCAGTACCTCGAAAAAACCGGCGCTCCCGAACGGCGGCGGATGGAGCAGGCCATTTTAGCTGGAGACATCGCCTGGCACGCCATTCCGTTCACCTGGCAGACGGAACTCATGGACCGATCTCTGATTGCCGGTGGGCTCGGTTTCTCACGTTCGCTCGACCGGCGTTTCCGGAGGACTACTACCGGCGCCAAAATGACGGACGTGCCTGGTCACACGCGCGCCATCATTGGCCCTCTCGCCGAACACGGAGTGAAGTTTCTCGACATCGGCGTCAATTCCGCGAGCACTCCGCCGGATGTTCCGCCCGTCTTTCTGTGGAAGGATTCCGGCGGCAATTCCGTGGTTGTGATGTACCATCTTGGAAATCCGTATCTTTTAGCGTATCGCTGGAAGGCATTAGAAGACCTTCAAAACAAAGACCGGAAGTGCCTGTAGAACTGCCCGCAACCGCTCAGAAGACGGCCTAGAATCGGTCGCCGGAACCGGACTGGCACCCTGGTGACATTCTCATCTCCGTATCCGCATTCGATTCGAGTGTGGACGGATGGACCGCGTGAATTGCTTCGTGGAGGCAGCACAGGGGTATCGTGGGGGCAGCAAGCTGAACCGCCTTCTGCGGGACCTCTCCGAAGCCGAAGCGCCGGCGATGGCTGGCGCAGTAGCTTGCCCGGCTCGGAGAGAGTATGCGCGACGACTCGCTCGTACACGTCACTAAAATCGGCAACCATTGAAAAACGGATTCTAACCTCAATTCGCCCGACGGTACCTCGTGACGGCGAACAGCGTATCTGGCAGGTGATCCGATTCACGCCGTGTTACCGTGAGAGCGTTTACACCATGAGGAGATTCTGGCTTGGACAAGCGACGCTTTGACGTTCTTTTCCAGCGGTTCTGTGCCATTGCCCGGAGCGTGGAGCCGATGACGGCCGCGAACATCACGATGAACGGGATGTGGTACGGGCCACGAGGATTCTTCCTGCTCCGTCCAGAGGCCGCCATCCCCTACCAGCAGTTCGTCACGGACGTCCTCCGAGAGGCTGATTGGGATCAGAAGTTCTCGCGCGAGTATCTCCGCTCGCAACTCCGGCCCCTGCTCGAAGAGTTCATACTGACCGGTGAACCGTCAGCCAAAACGGGACTCCAGGCCCTCTTCGATCACCTGAGTGCATTCAACGACGCACAGACGGTCTACCTGCCCATTCTGGGCTTGACCCTCGACGATGCCCCGCGGCGAGAACTCGCCGGCGTAGTTCTCCATCGCGCCACCGACGAGTTCCTCAACACCATCGTCATACCCGACACGCTCGACTACATCAAGCGACAAACCGAAACGCGCGTCTGGGCCGAGGTGACGATCATCGCAGAAACGCACCGTGCTGCCACGCGCGCAGAAGAGAGATGCCACCCACTCATCGACGTCCTGCGGTTCTGGATGGCGTGCATGACACCACCAGGCACGCCCTGCGCCATCGGACTGCAAGGCGACATCGTCACTGCGGAGCGACCGCGCATCATCACCAAGCCCAACGGGCCCACATACGACCCGCACCGCTCACGACTCATCCCAGGATTCCCATTATGCGACCACACCATGACCGTCCTCCAGAGCGTCCACGTGGACGTCCTCGCCGACCTCATCACGACACCCCAGCAATCGAAATTCGTCAAGCTCCTCTTGCACGCGCTCCACGTATTCGGGAACGCGACCGCCGCCGCATTGCACCCTGACCGGTTCATGAACCTCATGATGACCCTCGAAGCATTCCTCACAGTTGGCGACGCACCAATCAACCAAAGCGTCGCCGAGGGAGTCGTCATCTTCCTGGCGGTGCCTGTCGCGGAACGCGTGAGACTCAAGAACGAACTCCAGCGCCTCTACCGCTTGCGCAGCAAAATCGCGCACGGCGACCAGACCACCGTGCCGCCAGACCAGTTGTGCCTGCTCGAAGACCTCACAAAGACATTCCTCGTCGCGATGATCCAACACCGCAACCAGTTCGCATCAAAACAGGCATTCCTCGACGCCCTCGAAGAACGACGACTCTCATAAGAAACGTAAACACAACTCCTAAGCTACCCGGCGCAAGCCGCATCAGTAAGATCATCGTTAAGCCGTGTGCGGGAAAACCGCACGCACGGTTTGAAAGGGGTTTGTTGAAAAGGGCTGGCTATTTTAGCCAGTACCGCGTCAAAATCTACCTATGTCGCCGCTAGATCCACTCGAATCAAGAAGCCTGAGCACAGGTCTCGCTCAAAGGACGCTGAAGAACCTAGTGTTCATTCAGGCCGCTCATGCTCGCGGTGCAGACGTCCACGTCGTGACACAAATGGTGAACTCGCTGCTGGGTTTATTTCTGTTTCCCGTCGAGAAGGAAGATCAGTTCTTCGGATCCTTTCGTTCGGTGAAGCTCAGCAATCCACCACAGTTTGCCGCCGTGCACCAAACGATACCCGAATTCCCGTTGCTGCCCTCGCTGCAATGCTCCAAGTTTGGGAATTGCACAAATCTCAGGAAGTTCATCAGGAGGGTGCGAAACGCGATCGCTCACCGGCACTTCGAGATATTTGGGGAATCACATGATCTCTCTGCAGTGATTATTAGGCTGTATGACCAAGAATTCGGGGCACCGATCGACTGGGACATCACTCTGAGCGCGAAGGATCTTGGACACTTCTGCATCTATATTGCCGGCCAAGTGATCCAACACCACCTCTAAGGGAGGCTTGCGGGATGGTTCTGCTTCTCCGGCTCCCATGCGGCGAGCCGAACATTGGCGTTACCCGCTCAAACTGCCACAATGTACTGTGTGCGTTCCGTTGACTAAAGAGGATGCGCCGCCGGAAGTGGTCGAGGCCATTCGGCAAATCGAAGAACGCGCCGATGCGTGTTGGCAGTCACTTTCGATTCTCGACGTGCACACCAATGTTGCTGTGTGGGCGATGCTGGTCGGCGGGATCAGAATGGTTGAACAGGAGATTGCGCTCCGGGGCGACAACACCTTAGATCTTTTCGCCACCTTGCAGAACGTGAGCCGCATGTTGGCAATCGCCGTGAAATGGTCCCACAAACACTGCAAGCCAGTTTCCAGGCTGGCAGCTATGCGATGGAGCACCAGTCTTTCGGCCAAGGTCGAGGAAGTACTGGATGTCGCCCACCAGTACAATGCCTTTGAAGGCGCTTTCCCCTTGTGGCTGTGCGAGTAGCTCCCGTAACTCAATCCGGTTGCCGGGTCCCATCTGGTAGTTCCCGCCGCCGCCAGGTCATTCCTGGGCGCGCGGCCTGCCGCTTCCGCTCCCGGTTCGCCTCGCGAATGGCGCGTGCCTGTGGCGGCTCGGCAGGCGGCTACGTCTGGACGTGTTCGAGCGAGCCTGGGCCACGGCGAGCGCAGCCACAGGCAGGGTATCGACAAGCTCGTGGAGGCAGGAGCGATCGGGCATTGAGAATTGTACGCTTTTGCGGCCAGCCGCTCACTTGCTAGCTCACGCGCCAGCCCGGACGGGAGGGATTGCGCCCACAGCCGCGTTGGATTACCTTTATCATCTACAAGAGGAAATGGTGTGGAGACGAATTTATGTCGATGTACGACTATTTCACGGGGCAGCAGTCCTGGCAAGATTACGTTAGCAATCGTGATTTAGCCAAACGAATCGAAAGTTCTGTGGTGAAGGTTGGCAACGGCATCAGGCTTGAGATGCAGACCGCAGCCAATACAGTCAGCCAAGCGGTTTCACAAGGATTCGGCTCTGTAATTGACGGCTTGGACGACGGCTTGAGTCAACTGAGTTGCGAAATTCGAGACGTGTCCATGGGCACCGCCGATCTCCGGTCCGATTTTCATCTCCTGATGGGGGAAGTTGTCTGGAAATTGGAGCTTCAGAACGCGACGCTCGTGTCACTTCTGACTACGCTGCAAGCACCGCTGGATACTGCGGCGCGGGAGTTGAGGCGACGGGCAGAGTATGCATATGAAAACGGCTGGTACGATGAAGCCCTAAGGGACTTACTTGCGTCCGAAGAGAAGAACTACCAAGACTTCGCCGTCCATCGCTCGATTGCGAATATTTACCTTTACCGCAAGGTTGACATTCCACAAGCGTTCCAATATTTCTTGAAGGCAGCCAAATATGCGGCTCCACGTGACACCCGTCAGACAGCCGAAGCGCAGTTCCTTGCATCCGTGTGCGCAGGACTGAAGGGAGATTTTAATGAGGGGCTTCAACGAGCGACCGATGCGACAACTTTGAATCCTGCGTTTTATGAGGCGTATTACTACAGGGCTGGTTTTGCCGGTCTGCTTTCAAAAGCATCGGAGGCAGTGCAGAGCCTGCGCCAAGCCATAACCCAGGCTCGCGTGCAACCGCTCGTGATTGTAGAACCAGAAGTAGCGGTCGATCCCCTCGCGCGCTTCCGCGACCCTTTCGTAGTCCTTCAAATACACCTCTTCATATTTCAGCGACCGCCACAATCGCTCGATAAAAATGTTGTCCAGGCAGCGCCGCGTCCGTCCATGCTGACGGCAATGTGCCGCACCTCCAACTCGCCGGTGAACTGGTCGCTGGTGAACTGCGACCCTTGGTCGCTGTTGAAGATCTCCGGCTGACCCCGCCGCAAAGCGCGCTTCAGCGCCTCCACACAGAACTCCACCTCCATCGTCAACGACAGCGACCAGCTCAGTACGAACCGGCTGAACCAGTCCATCACCGCCACCAGGTACAGGAAACCCTGCGCCATCCGGATATATGTGATATCGGTGCTCCACACTTGGTTGACGCGATCCACCGTGGTTCCTCTCAACAAGTACGGATAGATCCGGTGGCCTTCCCCGGGCTGGCTCAGCTTCGGCTTCGGATACACGGCTTCAATCCCCATCAGCTCCATCAGCCGCGAAACGCGCTTGCGGTTCACCGCATGCCCTTCGGTGGCCAGCCACTCCGTCATCTTCCTGCTCCCATAGAACGGCGCCCGCGTGTACTGCTCGTCCAGCAACCGCATCAGCAGAAGGTTCTCTTCGCTCTCGCCCACCGCCTGGTAATACAAACCGGAGCGGTTGACGCCCAGCAACTCGCATTGCCGCCGCACGCTGATCTCCGGGTGGCCCCGCTCCACCAGCGAACGCATCTCCTCAATCGAGCATGCCGACTTTTTTTTTGCTTCGTCCGTGGAATTTGTGGGTAACTTAATGGGGCTCAGGGTCGGGGTTGGTTGCGGAAGCGGTGAAGTTTCCGGGTATTTGTTTACCAGCCTGAGAGACCTCTGAAATCGCCCGCCT
>Ga0116223_10000538_pt1 | contig 46189 bp, 48 predicted proteins | sample Sb_taG_3_FD_90092 | JGI IMG/M metagenome (GOLD analysis project Ga0116223, IMG submission 90092) | Peat soil microbial communities from Weissenstadt, Germany - Sb_50d_a_PC metaG | ecosystem: Environmental > Terrestrial > Soil > Wetlands > Peat | place: Germany: Weissenstadt | collected 2010-09-21 | reverse complement strand
GTTATAGAGCGTGCCGCCAAAGCGGCGGAAGTCGAGCAGACCTTCGGGAGTGCGATTGAACGGCACGCCCATGCGGTCGAGCAGGTCAATAATTCCCGGAGCGGCCTCGCACATGTCTTTGATCGGAGGTTGGTTGCCCAGGAAGTCTCCGCCATACACCGTGTCGTCAAAGTGCTGCCAGGTCGAGTCGCCTTCGCCCTTCAGGTTCTTGGCGGCGTTGATGCCGCCCTGGGCGCACACCGAGTGCGACCGCTTTACCGGGACAATGGAGAACAGGTCAACCTCGCCGCCCATCTCCGCGATCTTGATCACCGCGGCCAGTCCGGCAAGGCCGCCGCCTACCACAATAATTCTGGGAGTCGCCATCTTATTGCACCGGCTTTCCGAAATTTGCGCTCGCGTGGCTGGTGTCCACCATGGCCGGTCCCGCAGCGGGAGCGTCCTGGAAGCGCGTCCGGAACGTGTAGAGGCTTACCAGCCCCACCGTGCTCAGGAGCAGGAAAAACGCCAGGCACAGCCGCAGGAGCCGTTGCTGCGCCTTGTCGCCCGAAACGATGCCCCACTTCGCGCAGAATAGCCAGAGCCCGTACGCGAAATGCCACGAGGCGCATACTAGGCCGACCACGTAGAAGGCCAGGAACAGCGGATGCTGCACCTCGGCCGCAACCTTGCCGAACGAGGCCATCGGGTTGTCGTGCAGGTCGGTCCCGGTAAACCGCATCGTCCACATGTGCCACCCGATGTAGAAGAACGCGATAATGCCGGTCCAGCGTTGCGCCGTATACATCCAGTTGCCCGTCCAGGCGTAGCTGCCGACGTTGGTCTCGCCCTTGTACCAGATGTAGAAGCCGTACAGCGCGTGGTAAGCGATCGGAATCCAGATCCCGAACAGTTCGAGGAAAAAGACCAGAGGAAGGTTCGCCAGAAAGCTGACCTGGCGGGCGTAGGCGGCGGGGCCGGTAATCGCGGTCGAGTTCGAAATCAGAATGTGTTCGAACAGGAACGCGCCGACCGGGATGATCCCGGTGAGCGAATGCAGGCGGCGCAAGACAAATGAAATTCCCTGACCAGCCCGCAGCGGTGCCACGCCTTGCTTTATACCGGGAGCAGTAGAACTGGCTGCTGATGCCACAAGCGCTCCTTATGAGGACGGCAATGAAAAAAGAACCCTGTATTATCGGGTGCGGGAGAAGCGAAGTCAAGGAAACCAGTCGCTTAATCTGAGGAAGAAAATCCTTGTGGGGACGGCCGCCCTCGGCTGTCCGGTCGAGCGCAGCTCGACGGGCTTGCCCTTCACTTCGAGTCTATCCAATCCAGAAACTTCCCAAACGCGACTCCCCGATGGCTGTACCGCGCCTTTTCTTCGGCACTAAGTTCCGCGAACGTCTTCTGAATCTGCGGAAAATAGAACAGCGGGTCGTATCCGAACCCGTTCGTCCCCCGCGGACCGTCGAGAATCACTCCCTCAGCCGTCCCGCGAAACGTAGCCAGCGTCTTCCCATCCCGCGCTGCCGCCAGCGCGCATACGAACCGCCCCGTACGCTTTTCGGGCGGAACTCCCCGCAACTCCCGCAATACGCGCGCGTTATTGGCCTCGTCACCCGTATTTTCGTCGGCCAGATGAGGCTGAACGTCGAACAGATCGGGCGCCGCGTACCGCGCCGAATGCACGCCGGGCGCCCCATTCAGCGCGTCCACCTCAAGCCCGGAGTCGTCCGCCACAACGATCTCCCCCGTCACATATCGGCTGTACGCTTCCGCTTTCTTGCGCGCGTTTTCTTCAAACGTGGCGCCATCCTCGACCACAGCCGGCAGGGAAGAGAACTCCGGGATGCCGGCGATTTCGATGCCTTGCGCCGCCGCAGCTCCGGCAAAGTCGCGCAGCTTGCCCGGATTCGAAGTAGCGATCAGGATTCGTCGCATGAGCAACACAACAGGATAACCACAGAGGACACTGAGGTGCACAGGGGAATAACGCCTTCAGGATGAGCCGAGCGGTTTGCGCGTCCAGACGGTTGCGAGGACCACAGCCAGGGCGGTCAAGAAAGAAATCCACCCGCCCGCCGAACGGTCCCACGTGCGCATGAACCTGATCTCCACACGATTCATCCCAGCCTCAACCGGCACCAGTATCTGTCCTGTCTCCGCTCGGGTCCCCAATTCCACCACGCGGCCGTTGACCTCCGCCTTCCACGCCGGATAGCGAAACAGCTTCAGCGCCAACTGGTCAGGTGCGGACATCTCCGCGGTCAGCAGCTTGAACTCGGTGTCCCATTGCACGACGTGAATGAGCGCATGCGCCGTCCCGTCCACACCAACCTTGCTGGCGTTTTTCTGAATCGTGGAAGGATCGGCTCCCACTGGCGTGTATTCGTCGGTGCCTTCATAGCCGATGCCGTCTTTCATGTTGTCTTGCATCTCGCGCAGATCGGCGACGTTGTCCCACCACGGCGCTTGGACAAAATGCCACCCCGCCGCAATCACCAGCAACGCCACCACTCCGACGCCGGCACGCATCCACCAGCGCCGCGCGCCCGCCGTAACGAACACCGAGAAGATCAGGCTCAAGCACAGCAGCCAGCGCCACGGGAACTGCATAAACTCCAGCTTGGGTAGCATTCTCCAGAGCAGCGCGGTCACCGGAAACATCAGGACGGCGCAAGCTGCCGCCCAGACCCACAAAGAATTCCAGAGTTCGCGATTGATTCGGCGGCGGAGTTCACCCGCCACGGCTGTCACGAATATGACAACCATCTCCAGAGTCGCCACCCACGAAATGATCCGGTTAAAGGCGTCGTGATCGGCGTCCGTGGTGTGAATAAAAAGAAAATTGTCCTGCGGCCGCGATCCCGCCGACACCGCCTCGGCGATATTCACCCACTTCTGCTCATAGGTCGCCGGAAGCAAGTAAAACGCCGCCAGGCCGGCTCCCAGCGCGACCGCAGCCGCTCCCACCAGCAATACCCGCAGCGAGCGCCGCTGCCACGCGAACCCCAATATAAGCAGCACCAGCGAATAATGAATCATGACCGCCGCCGGCGCATTGATTAACCAGGCCGCCGCCAGCGTCATGGCCAGGGGCGCAAGCGCGCTCCAGCCCTGCTCTGCCGCTTTCAGAACCAGCAGCAGCAGCAACGGAAGCAAGCAGCTGGCCAGCAATTCCGCGAACGCGCTGCGCCAGTAAACCACCACCAGATGGTACGGATTCACCGTGTAGAGAATGGCGGCAAACAGCGCATCGCGGCGGTCGAACCATCGCCGCGCCAGCACAAACATGGACACTCCCGCCGCCACTAGCGCGACCCAGATATAAACGCTGGCGGCAAACTTCCACGGAAGGGTCGCGCTCAGCAATGCGCCCAGCGTCCACGACGCCGGCGGATAGAACAGAAAACGCGGCTCCCCGTAGCCAAAGTGCGCCATCTCCGCCCAACGCGGGTACAAGATTCCGTGCTTCCACTGAGAGAGCACTTCGAGCCACGAATAAAGGTGGAACTCCACGTCGTGCCCCGACGGGGTGCCCACAAAAAGAAAAGGAATTTCCACAGCACCGGCTAGTACTCCAATCGCCAGCAGCGGCGTCCACGACAGCGACGGCCGGCACGCGGTACTCTCCGTTACGGCCGGTGCGCGGAGATGCTCAGTATTTTCGCTGGTTCCCAGGCGCACTTCCCCTTACAGACGAAAATCCGGCAGCCGAAAGCCGCCGCAGGCGTCAGTCTACATTTAATCCAGATTTAATATTTCTGAAATCACAGCGCAACCGAGCCCGGTTAAGCTGCTCTCAATTGGGGTGGAACAGACCACTAAGGAGTTGAAGGACCCGTACCAGAGACGGGGTGCGGGTTCTTCGATTCTTAGCCAGGGATGCCGCCTCAGAAGCCTCTCACGCCTCTCGCTGCCATCACTGCCGCACTGCGCCGCCCACAAGTTCTGCCAGACACGCTCTCTTCCAATCTCTGCCAGGGGAGGCTTTGCGCGTACGAGCGACAGGCGCAGGAAAGGGTTCGCGAGCGCGGGAAGTTCAGATTTTGGTTGGGATGAACTTACACGGCAACGTCTTCGGGATTGCGTTGCTGGCGCAGTTCGGCGAGAAAGTCGTCCTGCTGCAGAGAAGTTCCGCGCCGCAGAAGTTCCAGCAGCGGATCTTCCATTTCTTCCGCGTCCCCAGTCGGCTCTCCAGGTTGCGGGTCCGGACCTAGGAATTGCTCGGGATCGGCGACCAGAGCACGCGGGGAAACAATCAGTTCCGGCGTGGTTGCCTGGCCGCTCCGCAGGACGCTGATCAGGTTGCCTACTTGGGCCCGCTGCTCCAGCGTCCGGGAAGGGAACTCGATTCCCATCCCTTGGCTGGGATGAGCCACTCGCACCATTCCTTCAGTATGCACTTCCAGTTCTTCGGTCTTCAGGCAAAGGTCAATCATGGACCGCTCTGGAAATGGCGCGTCTGTTTCTATGTAGCAGCCACCCAGGCTGAGATCGGTCAGCTTGCAGTGGGGTACGGTTTCATTGGGGCCAGTGCCCGCGGCAGTGGCCGCGGCTTTCAGCCAGGCTCTTAACTCGGTCGCGGTTTCTGCCGGCACATCCAGGAACTGCATGCCGGTTTGTCCGTTTGGATTGGCCCAAGCCACTTGTCCATGAGCCGCAACCTCCAGAGCGCCATCGGGCAACTGGAAACGGAATCCCAGCAGCGATCCCGGCACTTGAGCTTCGGAAGTGAGCACATCCATACCGGTTTCACTCAGGTCCAGCAGGATGCCGTCCGCTTTGCGCTCGTCCGGCAGGTTGATTTCCACAGGAACCTGCACCGAAACCCGGAAGGCACGTCGCCGCTCGCGGCTCAGTAACGCCGCGGCCGCCCGCAAGCCGGCTCTAGCGGCTTCCTCGGAGAGAGGTTTGTAAAGCACGAAGTGGGCGCCGCCGCTCAGGATGTCCCGCACCCGGGTCTGGTCCGCCACCAGAGCAACATTTATCCAGCCTGAGCCCAGCCGCCGCGCCTGCTGCAGGACTTCTTCCATCTTCGCGTCGTCGAAGTCTACGATCAGCGCTTCAAACTTCTGCTGCTGAATCCGGGCCAGCGTGGTTTCAGGGTCGCTGCAGCGCTCCACGGCGATGCCGAACGTGGGCAACACTCTGCCCAGCACGTCAGCCGCGGCGTCGTCTGTTGAGACCAGTAGTGCCTGAAGAGTCATAAACCAATCGGGCTGTCACACCCTCGCGATTACGGCCAGCGAGGCGCGGTGGGCCGGGCCGGTTTGGATGCGGACGCGCCGCCGGCATTCATGCCCGCCTTGGCTGCCATGGCGTCCGGTTGGCTGGAGGCATCGTCCACTTCCGCCAGCACGCTATTGTCTTCGTCGTCGTTCTCTGCCAGCAACGGCGCCACTTCCCTCAGTTTTTCCGCAGCCTGCTGCAGCATTTCGATCTGTTTGCCAAGTTGGGCGTATTTCGCCTGCTTCTGGCGCAAGACCTCATGGATGTCTTTCATACAACCCCCTGCTGGCAATCTAAGGATGCCTGGCTGGCCCGGTCAACGGTAATCCCCCCGCTTAGATTACGGGGGTAACGCAGGAGATTGCTTTAGCGGGGCTTGGACGGAAAGTCAAAGGCCTCGCCCGCGGGCGAGGCCTTCTTGATGACCAATCAAAAGTGCGTGAACTCGGTTACGCCCGCTTCTTCAGGCGTAGCGCTCCAGCCAAACCGACCAGTCCCGTACCCAAAAGACCGAGCGTCCCGGGCTCTGGAACCGTCGTGGAGATATTCGTGTCTCCGCTGGAGATCGTAGTTGATCCGTTGAAGAATCCCTTGCCCGTGTTGATGGTTAGCTGTACGGTCGCGCCGTCTACTGTCGTGCCGTTGTACCAAGTGCCCGATACCGAGCCAGTGAGCGTGTAGTTGTGGGTACCGTTGGCCAGTGTGACTAGCGTCCAGGTCACCGGACCGGTAAAGCTTCCATTAAAAATGACCCCCGCTGAGACCCCGTCGCCGCCCGCCCAGTTGATGACGAAGCTTCCGCCACCGTTGAACGTCGCACCCATCTGGAGATTTCCGCTACTCAGGGAGCCTGTCGAAAAGCTGAGCGTCCCCAGGTTGCCCGTACTCAGGGGCATTCCGTTGAGTCCGTTCACGGCAATCAGTTCGGAGGTGCCAAGGCTCAAACCGGAGCTGCTTCCCGTCAAAGTGCCGCCGCTGTTGGTGAAGTCAACCGAAAGGGTGCTACCGGCGAAGGCCACCACGGGAAGGGCAAGAGCTAGCAAAGCCATCCAAAGAACTCGCTTCATACGACTTCTCCTTCTCAGAGACTTACTTGTGTACAGCTGTTTTTTGTTGTCTTATTCGCTTGCAGAGCCCCCTACCATCTCCACATGCGAGATTGCGAGAGAACCCCGCTCCGTTAGAGCACCCATCGTGCCAAACTATGCCAAAAAATAAACCTCATCATATCAACGCATTACGTTAACAGCGACTTTTCTCGAGCGGTTTTGGAGTGCAAACGAATGCACACTTATAACACCGAAGTGCTACCTCACCCCCCTGGTCGTGCCACTAAAATTAACATGGCTGAAACATTCCCCCTGATAATGCCACTTGTCGGTGTCTTCAATGGCACCTCCGTGGAATTTTCAACAAACACTCTCCAGCGGTACTTTGGGGGTGAGCAGTTCTGGGGGAGGGCTGTTCGGGCGTCCCGCAACTCGTAAGAGTTCGGGGCGCCTTTAATTTGGGCTTCCTCCGCCCGTCTGGCCCGGATCCCTCACTCCTTTACCCCGTCAGCGATGGCAGCTTGTCCGCCACTCCCAGCAGGAAAACGGTCCCCACCACGATGCTGTACACCGAAGTCAGCAGGGTCAGCGCCCGCAGGGCGCCCGGATGGGCCACGGTGGACGAGAACAGTCCCGCCGCCGAGGCGCACATCAGCGTATTCATCACCAGCAAGCCCCCGATAAACATCAGCAAACCGAGCAAACCCGCCGCCGTCCCGCCCAGATTTGCGGCCATCAGGAACAGCATAAGCTGGGTTGGGGTTTCCGCCCCCAGGCCGTGAATTACACCCACCACGAAGGTTGAGGTGGTTCCGTATCCATCCTTAAAGACCTGCGGCGGTTCCACCCGGGTACCGCCGAAAATCCGGCTCAACCGCCAGTAGATCCAGAGCATCCCGTTCACCAGCAGCGTGATGCGGGTGCGGGGCCGGGCGTGGCTGTGCGCCGTAGGCCGAAAGAACGTGCCCAGCACGTAGAGTCCAAGCGCCAGGAGCGTGATGCCCACCAGCCGTTCCGCCCAGCGATCGCTGGCCGCAGGCAGGGAGACACGGAACGCCACCGCCAGCCCACCCAGCAGCGCAACCGTAGTGGCGTGGCCGGAGACGTAGAGCAGACCGTACCGCATGGCATCGCGGGCGCGCGCCTGCACGCTGCTGATGTCGGTGATGGCCGCGATATGGTCGTAGTCGAGACCGTGCCGGAAGCCGAGAACCGTGGCCGAGAGCAAGGCCAGTCGCAGATTGCTGGAATTGACCATGCTGGAATTGACCATGCGGGCGCAGCGCCAGAAAGGCAGCCGTTTTGTAGGCTAGCACAGCCCGCAGCCGTCCAGCGGCCGGCTTCAGCCGTTTCTTGGGTGGGCCATCTGACCGCTGCCGGTCTCGCTGATCAGCTCCCGCAGCCGGCGCGACAGGCTCGAGGCCAGCGAATGGTAGAAGCGCGAGCCCAGGTGAGGAAAAAGCTCGAACAGCGACTGCAGCGTTGGCCGGTCCAGGTAATACGCCTCCACCGCCTCCTTGGCCACTACGTTTACGGTGGCGGGCTGTTCGTCCAGAAAAGAGATCTCGCCGCAAACCTCGCCCGGACCGATTGCCGGCGGAATCTCCTGGGTGGGAATCTGCACCGATGCAGCTCCCTTCAACAGCAGGTACACCCCATGCGTCCGTTTCCCCTGCTGAATAATCTGGTCGCCGGCCTTGAACTGCAGCCGGACCGCTTTGTCTGCGATCAGCGTCCAGTCGTTCGCAGTCAGATACACCAACCCGTGCTTGGCGGAGGACAACACAGTTACATCTTGCTGCGGTGTGGCTTTCGGCATGATCTGCTTAATACGACGTGCTCAATATCCGGAGAGACTTTTCCGGCCGCTTGACCGATGACAGATGACAGACACAACTGGAGCTGCGACAGTGAGAGTAGCAGAAAGCCCAGCTAGACCGCACTCACCCGAACCCGCAAAGGTACGCAGGCCAATTCTAGCGGTTAAGTCGAAAAGTTGAGTTGCGAGGCTGACTCGGGCCGCAACGCGAACAGGGGCTCCTCGCGCGACGAAGGGTTGTTTCTGGCTCTACGGCGCCAGCAGCAGGATCTGTCCCGTCTGCCGCGTCAGCGTCACCGTAGGCCCGACCGCATTTCCGTTCACATCTACGTAACTGTTCGTGGGAAGCGTGACGGTCGTCGTTGTGTTGTACGGATTCACCAGCGTCAGCCCGCCGGAAAACAATCTCTCCCACACGCCCTGCGTCTTGATCATGGGCCCGGTTGCATGCCCAATGGCAATCGAATACTCCGGAAACACATGCAGGGTCCCGTAGTCCTGCTGGCCCTTGGTGATGCCCGACATGTACACATACGTGCAGCGATTCTTGACCAGAAGATAATTGGCCAACACCCACAGCCGCTCCTGTTGGCTGATATCCGCCGTAGGGCCCGGCTCTTCGCCGTTGGTCATGTAACACAGCCCCTTCGATTGCACGTATTTGAGCACCTTCACGATTTCCAGCCAATCGGCCGGTGTGGGGACGTGGCTCCCCGTGCCCCAGTTCGTGAATCCGCGCTCGTCAAACAGCAAGTCCGTGGTGGTCATCAGTTGCAGGTTGTCCGCATTCGGCTGTCCGAACTGATAGGTGACGTTCACTTGCATCGTCGCGGTCTCCGAGTATTCGTGAACGTGCTTGTACGTGGCTGCTTCCCAGTCCAGTTCGTCGCGCCGGAACGCCGGGTCGTCCGACTGCCCGGTGTACTGCTGCACCCACTCGCCGCTGCTGTCGAAGTGTCCGCAACGTTGCCAGTCGTTGGTCAGATCCATATCGTCTACCGCAATTCCGGAGTATCCCTGCGCCAGCGGCGCATCCACCCAGGTAGCCCACTGGTAGGCCTGGACAGCCGGGTTGGCGAAATTCAGCGGCGCCAGCGTCGTGCTGCCGAATTCAAAGGCCAGCGTCTTCTGGTCGCACAAGTATTCCAGCCACTCCGGATGATTGGTCTTGTACCAGGCAACCGGATTGGTGAAGTTGTCCACGGAGTAGGGAATGTAGGAGGTGTTGTAAACTCCGCTGGGCTCGGTCGCGTAGCTCGATCCCCAGACCATATCCACCACGCCCTTTTCAACGTTGGGATTGTTCATGTTGAAATTGAAGACCAACTCCAGATGAATGCCGTCCGTCGTGTTGGGAAAATATTGCGTGCGGCCCGTTTCAAACCCGCGGGACGGTGCGTCCTGGGCCGAAACCACCTTAGGGATCAGCGCAAGAAGAACGAGAACCGCCACCCCGTACCGGCTGAACATAAAGACCTCCCAAACTTGGCGAAAGCATAGCGCAGAAGCGGCGGGGAGGGAACTACCGCTAGGACATTCGGATCGTCGAAAGGATGGTGCGCCCCGAGAGATTCGAACTCCCGACGTTCTGGCTCGCAGTCCGATTTTGGGCTCCACTCCCGACAAGGCAGAGCAAATAAGCAGCTCAGAGCGAAACCGCCGAGCGGTTTAGGCCGTGCCCAAGCCAAGGTCAATGAGCGTAATGGCTAGTTTGCGACAGTTAGCGATTTTAGGCATTCACAGTACGTACATCCGCAGCATCCACCAGGCCAGCAATATGGCAACGATCGCCCCCGCGATGTGAACGATCCAGTCGCCAGCGGTTTTCGGCTTTCCGAAATTGAACATGCGGCAATGGTAGCAGGCCCCGCTGCGGGGATCAGATTATTCAAGTCCTTCATGCCTCCCGACCGCGCCTTGGGGTCATTTTTCAAAACGGACAAATACGGACAATCTAGGGAAAATCGCGAGGAGAAGTCCTTAACTGATTGAAAGTATGGTGCGCCCTGAGAGATTCGAACTCCCGACCTTCTGGTTCGTAGCCAGACGCTCTATCCAACTGAGCTAAGGGCGCGGATTACTGTTGGCAGGAATAACTCGACTCGATTATAGCGGAACACCGGGTCGGCTGAAAATGGCGCACTGGAAACGAATCGTGGGCAAGCCCGGCATATCTTTATCGCGAGAACACGAAGTTCCACCAAAGGAATGCATGCAAAATGAAATCCTTCCTGATACTTCGCGCACTTCGTGGTGGACGCTTTTTTCTTCAGCCGCCCCCCCGAAATCGCCCGCCGGACACCCCATTTGCCCCTACCTGCGCCCGCCCTTGGACGGGTCAAAACAGCCCAGTTTCGCACACGCTTAAAACCTTCGACTGAGTTTTCAACAGCCCTCTGGCCCCCGCTTTGCCTAGTTTCCACGGAAGTAAATCTTTCTAGGAGCTTGGCAATTCCTACCGGGCGGCGAAACTCATCAGCCTTCATTTTGAATGGTTTGCGGACGGCACGCCGCTTGCTTTAGCAAAGAACAGACGAAGTGGCGCGCAACGGGGCGCTCCAAAACAAACTTCGGCCAGAGGTTTTCTTGGGCGCCCCTTGCTTTAAAGTTCGGATAAGCCCTCCCCCTCCCCAACTTTTCCCGCTGCTCTGGGCCTGATTCTTCTCCTGGTTTCAGGCCAGGGCGAGCGGTTCCCGCACATCAATTCCGGCCTGGCGCAGCAACCGCGCTACCCCTTCCTGTCTCAGCCGCGACGCGTCAAACTCCACCCGCACCGTCCGGTCCTTCTCGTTGAACCGCACGCTCCGGATGCCATAAACCTCGCGCATGCTGTCAATGGCCCGCAGTTCGTTTTCCCCGGGCAGCGAGTTGTAGCTGTAAACCACGTCCAGATAAGTCATCGCTCGTCATCCTTCGGTATGATGAATTTGCCGTGTCCCGGCTCGTCCGCCGGATGAATCCAATATAGAGCAAAGGCCATCGAACAGCACAGGTTCGTGTGGGGACAGCCGCCTCGGCTGTCCGTCGAGCGCAGCTCGACTCTTAGATCCGTCGACCGCGAGGGTCTGAACGCATCTGATCTCCAGCCGCGAAGCGGCGAAAGAATGCAGCCCACGGCGTAAGCCGTGGGGTTCAAAAAGGAAATTAAGGAGCCCCGAAGGGGCGTAAGAACATAATGTCCGCTGGACGGTTATGAATCCTCGATACGAAACATGATGACCGCCTCGAACTCGAGCCCGGCTCTGGCCCGCGACCCGGTCTGCGGGATGAACGTGAACCCCGCCACCGCCAAACATGTCCACGAGCACTATGGCAAGAAGTATTACTTCTGCTGCGCCGGTTGCGTGGAAAAGTTCAAGGCCAATCCGCAGGGGTACCTGAACAAGCCGGCTCAAGCCTCATCGGGGCTAGTGATGCTGGGTATGCCCGCCGCCGCAAAACCCGCCTCCCCGGCACCATCCCACGCCGTCACAACCGGGCCGGCGCCTGAGGTCCGAGGTCCGAAGTCCGGGGTCCCAAGCCGACCAGCCTACGTCTGCCCCATGTGCCCCGAGGTCCGCGAGACGAAGCCAGTACCATGCCCCTCCTGCGGCATGGCCCTTGAGCCCGACGTCCCCCTCGCCGCCGCCACCCGCACCGAATACACCTGCCCCATGCATCCCGAAGTCGTAGGTTCCGAGCCCGGCTTGTGCCCCATCTGCGGGATGGCGCTAGAACCCCGCACGGTCACCGCAGCCGCAGAAGAAAATCCTGAACTGCGCGACATGACGCGCAGATTCTGGATTGGCGTCGTGCTCACCGCGCCGCTGCTCGCAATCGCAATGGCAAGCATGTTCTGGAACGGGTTCAGCGGTGTGTTCACCGTGGGTAGCGTAGTAATCCACCTTCACATCCCTTGGTTTGAGTTCCTGCTAGCCACCCCCGTCGTCCTCTGGTGCGGCCTGCCGTTCTTCCAGCGTTTTTGGACCTCGCTCGCCAACCGCAGTCCCAACATGTTCACGCTGATCGGCCTGGGCACGGGCGTGGCCTACACCTACAGCGTGCTCGCCACGCTCGCCCCGCAGATTTTTCCCGCGTCCCTGCGCGCCATGGGCGGATATCCCGACGTTTATTTCGAAGCCGCCGCGGCCATCACCACGCTCGTCCTGCTCGGCCAGGTCATGGAACTCCGCGCCCGCAGCCGCACCAGCGCCGCCATCCGCGCCCTGCTCGATCTCAGCCCCAAGACTGCACGTCTCCTAGCCGCCGACGGCTCTGAAAAGGACATTCCGCTCGAACACGTGACACCCGGTGACCGCCTGCGCGTGCGTCCCGGAGAAAAAGTTCCCGTAGATGGCGTTGTTCTCGAAGGCCGCAGTTCGATAGACGAATCCATGATCACCGGCGAATCGATTCCGGTTGAAAAATCGCCCGGCAGCAAAGTCATCGGCGCCACCATCAACTCGACCGGATCATTCATCATGCGCGCCGAGCGCGTAGGATCGGAAACCCTGCTCGCCCGCATCGTTCAACTCGTCGGCCAGGCCCAGCGCAGCCGCGCCCCCATTCAGCGCCTCGCCGATCGCGTCTCCGCTTGGTTTGTTCCCACAGTCGTTGCCGTTTCCGTTGTGACGTTTGCCGCCTGGTTCCTGCTCGGTCCCGAGCCGCGACTCGCGCATGCTCTCGTCAACGCGGTAGCAGTCCTCATCATCGCCTGCCCCTGCGCCCTCGGCCTGGCCACGCCCATGGCCATCATGGTCGGCACCGGTCGCGGCGCCAGCGCCGGCGTGCTCATCAAGAACGCCGAAGCCCTCGAAATCCTCGAAAAAGTAGACACTCTGGTTGTTGACAAAACCGGCACGCTGACCGAAGGGAAGCCGCGCGTGGCTCGGGTCATGCCTCGCAAGACCCTGCGGGAAGAGGACCTGCTTCGACTGGTCGCCAGTCTCGAACGCGCAAGCGAGCATCCTCTCGCAGCCTCGATCCTCGCTGCAGCCAAGGAACGAGATCTGAAGCTTGCAAATGTGATCGATTTTCGTTCTTACTCGGGCAAAGGTATCAGTGGCATCGTCGAAGGAAAGCATGTAGCTGCTGGGAATGAACAGCTCATGCGCGACCAGGCAGTCATGGTGCCGGACAAACCGGAATCTTCCTTCCGCCCAGGACCAACGGTGATGACAGTCGCGATCGACGGTGAATTCGCCGGCTGGATTTCCGCTGGCGATCCCGTAAAACACGGCCTGCACGTCGTGATCGACAACCTAACACGAGCAGGCCTCCGCATCGTAATGCTCACCGGAGACAACCGCGACACAGCCGCAGCCGTGGCATACTCGCTCGACATCTCCGAATTCGAAGCCGAAGTCCTGCCCGAAGGCAAACTCGATATCATCCGCAAACTGCAAGGGCAGGGAAGAGTCGTCGCCATGGCCGGCGACGGCATCAACGACGCCCCCGCCCTCGCTCAGGCCGACGTCGGCATCGCCATGGGCACCGGCACTGACATCGCCATGGAGAGCGGCGGCATCACGCTCGTAAAAGGCGACCTCACCGGCATCCTCCGCGCCCGCAAGCTGAGCCAGGCCACCATGCGCAACATCCGCCAGAATCTTTTCTTTGCCTTCATCTACAACGCCATCGGAGTCCCCATCGCCGCCGGCGCCCTCTACCCGTTCTTCGGCCTGCTCCTGAGCCCCATCTTCGCCGCCGCCGCCATGAGCTTCAGTTCCGTCTCGGTAATCACCAACGCGTTGCGGTTGCGCAATGTGAAGCTGTGAGAGTAGGACTCAGCACTCAGCATTCAGCTAGAGCGGCGCGGCCCGGCGTCCGTGCCAGCCATCCAGACGAATCGAAATCAATCTTGAGAAAAAGACGCGGGGAGCAGGAATCGTGACTTGCTGAATGCCGAGTGCTGATTGCTGAATGCTACGATCTTACAGTTTCCCCAAGAAAGCCGTGATCTCCGGCTCCGTCCAGTCCACCGCGCCGATGAACTTGCGCTGCATCAAGCCATTGCGGTCAATGATGAAGGTCTCCGGCCAGCCATGCGTGCCATAAAGGGCCGGAGTTTTCTGCGCAGGATCGCGTACGGTGAGCAGGTTCGCGGCGTGATCTTTCACGAACCTCTGGTAGGCATTTTCGTCCACGTCAATGCTCACGGCTAAGACGGTGACGCCCTTCGCTTTCATCCTCCGCTGCATCTCCACCAGCGACGGCATTTCTTCCACGCACGGTGGACACCAAGTCGCCCAAAAATTTAAAACTACGATCTGCCCTCGCAGTTGGCTCAACGTGACTTTGTTCTGTCCGTCCTGCACGGTGAAATCCGGAGCGACCGAGCCGATGCGCGGCGGCCGCGTACCGCTGTAGCATGCAGAAAGCATCAGCATCAGAACGATGCCAGTCAGAACGCGGGCGGAATCAGCAATGCGGCGCACCCAGCTATAATAATAGATTCCACCTATGGCCGCGACCGAAACAACCGCGACTGAAACAACTACGGGGCAGCCGCAAGTCTCGGTCATTGTTCCCGCGCGCAACGAAGAAGCCAGCCTGGGCGCGTGCCTGGAGTCGCTGGTCGCGCAGACCGGCGTGGCCTTCGAAATCATCGTGGTCAACGACCATTCCACCGACCGCACCCGCGAGATTGCCGAGTCGTTCGCCGCAATGAGCGAGACAAACCTCCGCGTGATTGAAGCCGGTCCGCTCCCCGAAGGCTGGACCGGCAAGAACAACGCCGTCACCACGGGCGCCCGCGCTGCCCGCGGCGAATGGCTGCTGTTCACCGACGCCGACACCGTCCACCTGCCGGGATCGCTGGCACGCGCTTTGACCGAAGCTCCAAAAAATAACGCCGACCTGCTTTCCTATTCGCCAGAGCAAATTGCGGTCACTTTCTGGGAGATGGCAACGCTGCCGGTGGTTTTCGCAGAACTCGCCCGGCAATATCCACACTCGAAGGTGAGCGATCCAAATTCGCCCGCAGCCGCGGCCAACGGCCAATACATCCTGGTAAAGTGCAGTGCCTACGAGGCCGTCGGTGGTCACGCCGCCATCGCCGGAGAAATCCTCGAAGACGTTGCCCTAGCCCGCGCCGTCAAAGCTTCAGGCCGCAAAATTCACTTCCGCTACGCCGCCGACGCCGTCCGCACCCGCATGTACCGCGATTACGCCCAGCTTCGCGATGGCTGGACCAAGAACCTCGCCCTGCTGTTTCCCTACCCCGGCTGGCTGGCTGCGAAAACGCTGCTGTTCTGGGGATTCACTTGGGCAGCTTTGTTTTTCGCTCTTGTCACTCGCGCGAAGCATTGGTCGTGGGTCACACTCTTTGTTGGTGCCTTCGTCTTTCTCACGGCACGGCTCAGGCGGGCGAATTTCACATCTGACATGACTGTTCGAGCAGCCCTTTTCGGCATGCCCATGTTCGCGTACTTACTGCTGCGCTCCAAGAGCGCACACGCCAAAGGCAGCGTCTTCTGGAAAGGCCGCACATACTCTGACAAACCCGGTTTACTGGCCCCTGGCCACTGACCCCTGACCACTGGTTTCCTATGGTTCATCTAACCCGCAAAGCCGAATTTTCCGCCTCGCACTACTACCACAATCCGGACTTCACCCCGGAAGAGAACCGCCGCATCTTCGGCAAGTGCAATAACCCCAACGGCCACGGCCACAACTACACGCTTGAAGTTACGGTGAAGGGCGAAGTTGATCCCCGCTCCGGCTTCGTCGTGGACCTTAAGCAACTCAAAGAAGTCATGCACCGCGAAGTTCTCGACGCCATGGATCACCGCTTCCTGAACAAGGAAGTTCCGGAGTTCCTCACCCGCGTCCCGACCACCGAGAATCTGGCCATCGCCATCTGGCAGCGTCTCGAAGCCAAGCTGCAGAAAGCGAAACTGCACCGCGTCCGCGTCTACGAAACGCCCGACCTGTTCGTAGATTTCTACGGAGAAGAATAGAAATGCTATTGTTGATTTTTGATTGTTGATTGGTGAAGGAAATCACTTGGCACTAACAGATGACTGAAATCTTAGGCGTTTAATCAACAATCGAAAATCAACAATCAACAATTGTCGTCATGAAAGCCCACCTCACCCGCCGCTACCTGTTCTCAGCCTCCCACCGGCTGCACAGCCCCGACATGTCCGCCGAAGAAAACGTTGCCACCTACGGCAAGTGCAACAACCCTCACGGCCACGGCCACAACTATGCCCTCGAAGTCACTGTCAGCGGCCCGGTGGACGAGGCCACCGGCATGGTCTGCAACCTGGTGGACCTCGACGGCTTGGTCGAAAGGGAGGTGCTCTCTCGCTACGACCTGGGAAATTTGAATACCATGCGAGAATTCGCCGCAATCGTGCCCACCACGGAAAATCTGTGTGTGGAGATTTTCGAAAAATTGCAGCGCGGCTTTCCCCACGCGCATCTTGATAAAGTGCGACTAGAAGAAACCATGATGAACTCGTTCGAATACGCCGGCCGCAGTGAGCCGAGAAAGTAGAGCCCAGAAATCAGGCTCCTCGCCCTGGCCCCGGAAGTAGGAATCAACCATGAAACCAGCCCCGATTGAAAGAACCGAACCCGCCACCCTCACCAGTTCCAGCTACGAAGATCTGGTGCGCGAAATGCTCGTCCGCCTCGGCGAAGATCCCCAACGCGAAGGCCTCACCGCGACCCCCCGCCGCGTTCACAAGGCCATGCAGTTCCTTACCAAGGGCTATCAGGAAGATCCCGAGGCCCTGCTCAAAGGCGCGCTCTTCACCGTCAGCTACGACGAGATGGTGATCGTGAAAGACATCGAAATGTTCAGCCTGTGCGAGCACCACCTGCTGCCCTTTTTCGGCAAGGTGCATGTCGCCTACATTCCCAACGGGCGAGTCATCGGCCTCAGCAAAATCCCGCGGCTGATCGAGCTGTTCTCGCGCCGCCTGCAGATTCAGGAGCGCCTCACCACCCAGATCGCCGAGACTATCCAGAAAGTCATCGAGCCCCAGGGCGTCGGCGTGGTCATCGAAGCCCGCCATCTCTGCATGATGATGCGCGGCGTCGAAAAACAGCACTCCGCCGCCGTCACCTCCTCCATGCTGGGCAGCTTCCGCCACGAGGAAGAAACCCGCTCCGAGTTCCTGTCATTGATTCGCCAGCGTCCCAACGGCGTGTAAGATAATTCGACAAACGGGAGCGGCTCCCGCAGGTAACTCATGTGGGGACAGCCGTCCTCGGCTGTCCGGCGGAGCCAAGCTCCGCAGCATATTTGACTCAGCGCATCTCACGATCCGTCTCCAGATCCAACCGCCGGGTGCCGGGTGCCCCATTTCTCGCGCGTCCTTTGCGCGAGAAGTGGGGATTTGTTCTGGTCGTGCGATAAGATGGCTCGGTTGACCCGACGCACTGCAAGCAGAACCTCAAGATCCGGTCGCCTCCGCGCCCAGGTCGCCCTCGTCACCGGCGCCACCCGCGGCATCGGCCTCGCCATCGCCCGCGCCCTCGCCGCCGAGGGCTGCCATCTCATTCTGAGCGCCCGCGATGCGAAAGCCCTCAACAAAATCGGCAGGGAACTCGGCCGCCACAAAATCCGAGTCCTCGCCCAGTCCTGCGACGTCCGCGATCCCCACTCCGTGGATGCCCTGTTCCGCTCCATCCGCCGCGACTTCCATCGCCTCGATATCCTCATCAACAACGCCGGAATCGCGCACCCAAACCTTCCCGTCGCCAAGCTCCCGTTTCCCGTCTGGAAAGACGTCCTCGAAACCAATCTCGACGGCATGTTCCTCGTCACCCAGGCGGCGCTGGCCGTGATGAAGCGCGGCGGCACCATTGTCAACAATCTCTCCATCGCGGCCGATCGTGTCTTCGCCGGCTCTGCCGCCTACAATGCTTCCAAGCACGCCGCGCTTGGCCTGACCAACACGCTGCGCGAGGAACTCCGCCCCGCTGGAATCCGCGTCATCGGCCTCGTCCCCGGTGCGACCGATACGGAGATTTGGAAAACTCTCTGGCCCCAGGCTCCCCGCCGCAAAATGATGTCCCCCGAAACCGTAGCCCAGGCCGTCGTGCAAGCCATCCTGCTCCCCGCCAACGCCACCGTCGAAACGCTCGAAATCCTCCCCACCGCCGGAACCCTCTAAGAACTTCCGTGCCATTGTGGGACGGACACTCCTGTCCCCCGCTGTTGACTTTGATTTTCCTACGGCCACCTCAACCCATGTGGGGACAGCCGCCTCGGCTGTCCAGCCCCGAGGGGGCGAAAGAAACTGGATTGGACCTCCGCTCGCCTTTCCCCCACCCGCGAGTCCAAGTACAATGGCCACCGCCACTCCCAGGAGGAAATCTCAAATGATGAAGACTCCGTTTCTCGCCGCCGCCCTGCTCGCCGCAACCATCGCGCTTCCCGCGCACGCCCAGGACTCCATGAAGCAGGACGCCATGAAGAAAGACGCCGTCAAGCCCCCCGACAGTCCATCCAAGGTCGTGCTCGACACCTGGAACGACATCGGCCGCAAGCTCATCGCCATGGCCGAAGATTTTCCCGAAGACAAGTATGACTTCAAGCCCACGCCCGCCCAGCGCAGCTTTGCCGAGCAACTTCTGCACATGGCCGGCGCGAACTATTACTTCACCAATCTGGCCACGGGCCAGAAGGGTCCCGTCGACGAGAACCCGAAACGCGATCAATACAAGACCAAAGCCGACATAGTCGCGTTCGTGAAGAAATCCTTCGCCGACGGCGCTGCCGCGATCAAAGCGAAAGGTGACAAGGGAATGAACGACCTGCTGGTCGATCCCTTCGCCCATCAGCAAATACGCGTCTACGATATGGCCTATGGTCTGATCGAGCACTGCGGCGAGCACTACGGCCAGCTCGCGGTCTATTACCGCGTAGCTGGCCTGGTCCCGCCCGAATCGCGCCCGAAGAAGTAAGTTGAGAAAAAGAAGTCTGGAGAAAAGAACGAGGGTGCCCCATTTCTCGCGCGCCTTTTGCGCGAGAAGTGGGGATTTTGTCACTCTGGGAGTACAGCGGCTCTACCGGTAAGCATACGGCGACCGTCTCACCCGCTCCGGCAACAGCTTGATCATCACGATGCCCGCCACAAACCCGGCCACGTGAGCCCAGAACGCGACTCCGCCCGCGCTCCTTCCTTCATAGGTCAGCGAAGTCACCGCACCGCCCAGAAACTGCAGCACAAACCAGTAGCCCAGCATGATCCACGCCGGCAGGTAGAAAAGAAAAATCAGCGGAAACCACGTCAGCACTCGCGCTCTCGGATACAAAATAAAATACGCCCCCAGCACTCCCGCAATCGCTCCGCTCGCGCCCAGTGTGGGCACCGTCGAGTGCGGGTCCGTCGCCGCCTGCACCGTCATGGCCAGCAGGCCCGCACACAGATAGAAAAGCAGGTACTTGAAGTGCCCCAGATAGTCTTCGATGTTGTCGCCGAAGATGTAAAGAAACCACATGTTGCCCAGCACGTGCATCCACGACTCGTGCAGAAACATGGACGTGAGGAAGGGAAGCGCGACCTGCAGCAGACTGTACCTCGGCGATCCCGCCAGGAACGCCGAAACGTGAGCCGGAACCACTGCAAACTGGTAAATCAGTGTCTTGAGGCCCACCGGCGTAAGCGCCGCCTCGAACAGAAAGATCAGCACATTCAGCCCGATCAAAAAATTATTGATGTAGGGCGTACTGTATCGCGGCTGGTCGTCTTTAATCGGCAGCATGGTAGATTGGCAGAGCTAGCAATCAGCCAATGGCTGATTGCGTAATTGAGAAATCGGGTAATTTGGTAATTGAAAACCAAAAGCGCGGGACCCGGTTTTCAGTTACGAAATTACCAGATTACACAATTACCCAATCCTCTCATGAACGGCGTCCTCATCCTTGACAAGCCTGCTGCACTCACCTCCCACGACGTGGTCAACCGCGTGCGCCGCATTCTAGCCCAGCGCTCCGTCGGGCATCTGGGGACGCTCGATCCCATGGCCACCGGCGTTCTGCCGCTGGTTGTCGGCAGCCTCACCCGTCTGGCTCAGTTCTACACCAGCGCCGAGAAAACTTACGAAGGCACCATCCGGTTCGGCTTTGCCACCGACACCTACGACGCCGAGGGCGAACCGACCACCGCGCCCCAGCCCGTTACCCTGCAGCCGGAAGACTTGGAGGCCGTCGCCGCTCAGTTCCGCGGAGTCATCGAGCAGACTCCGCCCCCCTTTTCCGCCAAGAAAATCGGCGGTGTCCCCGCTTACAAATTAGCCCGCAAACAGAAAGAAGTGGTTCTGAAGCCGGTGCAGGTGGAAATCAAAGAATTCGAGATTCTCGCGGTTGAGCCCGACCGCGCCCGCTTCCGCGCCCGTGTGGCCTCAGGGACCTACCTGCGCTCCGTGGCGCACGACCTGGGCCGGCTCCTCGGCTGCGGCGCCCATCTGGAATCGCTGCGGCGCACCGCCGTCGCCGAATTCACCCTCGACGACGCGCACACTCTCGAACAACTCGCCGAGGCTGCTACTACCGGGGCGCTGGACGATCTCTTTGTCCACCCTCGCAAGCTCCTGCCGCAACTTCCGTCCGTGACTGCCGACGAAGCCAACGCCGCCCGCATCCGCAGCGGCCGCACCGTCAATCTCCCCGAACTTTCCCGCTCCCGCCAGGTCAAGGTATTCTCCGGGCAAAGGGAACTGATTGCCATAGCCACCCGCGTAGCCGGCACCCTGTTCCACCCCAAGATAGTCTTATGTGGGGCGGACACTCCCGTTCGCCGCCTTTGATTTGGTATTGAGTTTACCGGTGCCCCATTTCTCGCGCGTTTTGTGCGCGAGAAGTGGGGCTTTTGGGAGGCCTATTGAGCTTCCTTTTCCGCGGCCTGCACTTCCTGTGCCCGCTTCACCAGCTTTTTCAACTTACCTTCCGAGGCGTCCCCAATATGCTCCTCTTGCAGCACGCCGTCGGCGTCAATGGTGAAGGTGTGAGGAATCGCGCGCACGCCAAACATATTCGCCACCGGTCCTCCAAACCCGCCGTCCAGGTATTGCGGCCAGGTCATCTCATTCTTGGCGACGAACTCCTTCCATTTCCGCTCGTCCCTATCCAGACTGATGCTGAGCACAACCAGCGGCTGCCCTGCAAACTTTTTCGCGATGTCGCGCACGTGCGGCAGGGCGGCTCGGCAGGGTCCGCACCATGTGGCCCAGAAGTCGATCAACACGACCTTGCCGGTCAGTTCGTCCATTGAGATCCGCTGCCCATCCAGGGTGGTGACGGCAAACGGTGGCGCCATGCGGGCGCGCGCCAGTTCCGGCTCGCTGATAAAGCGGAGCGCGCGCTGCCGCTGCGGCGTGTCCGCCGGCCTCATCTTCACATACTCCTCAAAGCGCACTTTTGCGGCATCGTCTTGTTTCAGGTAGGCCAGCGCCCGGCCATCGGCAAAAATAGCGTCTGGAAAGTTCGGCGCCGCAGCCAATGCCTTGGTCATCTCCTCGTGGGCGCCATGGAACATATCCTCCTTATGTCGGTCCACCCCCTCATTCACCAGCACCAGACCCATCTGATAGTGGGCCAGGGCAGTAGCTTTCGGCCCCTGGGCTTCGGCCACCATCTCTTCCGCGGCGGTTTCTGCCGTTTTCCACTCGCCCTGCTCGATTCCGTACCGGATCATTCTTTCCTGGCATCCCAGGCAATGGCCCCCATCCTGTTTATCTGCCTTCTTGAACTCTTCCAGAGCGGCGATTCGGTCGTGGCGCTGCAGGTGCTCCACAGCGTGCTGGTATGTCTTTTGTGCTTTTTCGTTGGTGGGGCCTTCGTCGGTCTTTTCCTGCGCCACCAGGGAAGCGCTCAGCCACAGGATGGTCGCCAGGAGGAGGGTCAGTGAACTTGCGGCATTCTTCACGGGGCACCCCGCAGAGTCTGAAGTAATGTCCGATAATAGGTATTATGTAAACCGAAAGAAACGCCAGCGTCCTCGCCCCATCCGGCTCCCGTTGGGCGCAGGTTCCCTGCTACATCTTGTATTTCCCCAGATCCTCGTCGTTCAGCCCTTCCAGCCACTTCCGCAGCTCGTCCGTAGTCAGCCGGTCCGAGGCGTTCGCCGCCTGCTTCGAGTTCTTCAGCACCAGTTCATCCACAAAGATGGGACAATCCACGCGCAAGGCCAGCGCCAGCGCGTCCGACGGCCGCGAATCAATGCTGATGACATCGCCGCCGCGCTCCAGCCAGATGACCGCATAAAACGTGTCTTCCCGCAGTTCCGTGACCACCACCTTGTGCACCTGCGTCTCCAGCCCCGTCAGCACGTTCTTGATCAGGTCGTGGGTCATGGGCCGCGGCGTGCTCACTTTCTCCATCTCCAAGGCAATCGCGTTCGCCTCGTAAACCCCCACCCAGATAGGCAGCACCGTCTCGCCCCCAACATCCTTCAAGATGACAATAGGCGAATTCGTCACCGGATCGAGCAGTAGTCCTCGAATAGTCATCTCGACTTCCATTGCTGCCTCCTGAAATTCCCTCTTTATAGCACTAATTCGCCGAGCAGGCTGTTGGGAAAGCTGGTGGTGACTCGCACCTGCGCGTACTGGCCGGCCTTGAGCGCGGCGGGCGCGGGGGCGGTAAAATTCAGCGTCTTGTTCTGCGAGCTGCGGCCAATCCACTGTGCGCGGGCTTCGTTGAATCCTTCAACCATCACTTCAACGATTGCCCCCACATAATTCTGGTACCGCTTCTTCTGGATCTCCCTTTGCCGGATCATCAGCACTTCCAGCCGGCGGGCTTTCTCATCGTCGGGGATGGCGTCTTCCAGTGCGAGAGACGGAGTGTTGGGTCGCGGCGAATACTTGAACGTGAACACGCTGTCGTAGCCCACTAAGTCCAGCAGGCTGAGCGTTTCGGCGAAGTCGGCCTCGGTCTCTCCCGGGAACCCGACAATCGTGTCCGTAGTGATGGCAATGTCCCGCTTCGCGGCTTTGATCCACGCGATGCGTTCCAGGTACTGCTCGCGCGAGTACAGGCGCTGCATGGCGTCAAGCACGCGGGTCGAGCCGCTCTGCACCGGCAGATGCACGTGATCGCACAGCGCCGGGACGGCGTCAATGGCCTCGACGATGTCGCGCCCGAAATCGCGCGGGTGCGACGTGGTGAAGCGCACGCGCTTGATACCGGGCACCTCACCCACAGCAGCCAGCAGTTCGGCGAACGACCGCTTCTTTCCGAAACCGCCTGCGGGATCCTTGTAGGAATTTACGTTCTGGCCCAACAACTGAATCTCGCTATAGCCGAGATCGGCCATCTGGCGCGCTTCGGCGAGCACCGACTCCGACGTCCGGCTGCGCTCCTTGCCGCGCGTGAAAGGCACCACACAGTAGGCGCAGAACTTGTCGCAGCCCTCGATGATCGTGATGTATCCCCGGTGCGGATTGCTGCGGGCGGTGAACTCGGTCTCAAAGCATTTGTCGGTCTGGCGGTCATCGAGGCCGGTGATGCGGATCAGGCTTCCGGCTTCCCGCTTCCGGCCTTCGCGCTTCCCTTCCGTGGTTAGCCATCCGGCACCCTTTAACGATGCGTCATCCCGAAGGCCCGCGCCTTTACCAGCGGGGCGAGGGATCTCCCGTGCCACCACCCCCTCCAGTTCCACCAGCATCTGCGGCAGATTTTGATACGACGCCGATCCGCACACCAGCGACACGTGCGGCGCGCGCTCGAAAATCTTTTCGCCCTCCTGCTGGGCCACACAGCCGAGCACGCCGAATTTCTTGCCCTGAGCCTGCAGCTTTTTGTGGTCGGCGAGCCGATGAAACACCTTCTGCTCGGCCTTGTCGCGGATGGAGCAGGTGTTGTACAAAATCAGCCCGGCCTGCTCGACGGTCTCCACCTGCCGGTATCCCTGCTGCACCAGTGTGCCGATGACCTTTTCCGAGTCATGCACGTTCATCTGGCAGCCGAAGGTCTCCAGGTAAAACGTCTTCTGCGCGCCGTCTTCCGGAACTAGTTGTGGGACCCCAGACATATAGGAAAGTATAGCGCGGGACGTCATTGCTCACGCGGAGGTTCGGGCCCCTTCCATTCCAGGCGTTTTTTCCAGTATCCCGGACGTCTGTGCCCGTGGGCGACGGCGAGGACGACCACTGCGGAAGGGAGGACGCGGTATACGACGCTGAATGGAAATTGATGAAGCACGTATCGCCTGCCGATCGTGAAGTAAGCGGGCCAGCGCTCGGGCGCTTCCTCAATCTGTGTAATGGCCCTGCGGAATTCCTCTTCCAAGTTGATGGCGGCGGTTAGGCTTCGCTCCTGTACCACTCCAAGGCAGTTAAGTATTCCTGTTCGGCGTCGGGATGGAACGTGAGAGGCTTACTTGCCATGCAGCAGGATACGCGCCTTCTGTCGAACCTCGTCCCAGGGGATGGTCTTGACCTTGCCGGTTTCCACGTCCTTCAGGCGGCGGGCGATCTCTTCTTGCCACGCTGCTTCAGCGCCCTCGTCAACGGTCGCATCCAGGCTGTCAATCAGGCTGGCGGCGAGTTCGGCGCGTTCCCTGTCGGGCAGTCGGAGGGCCTTTTTAAGCAGTTCGTTGGCTTCCATGGATTCAGATTATAACCCGCCGGAGTGCCCCGTTCTCTTTCGCGTTCTTTGCGAGGGAGGAGGCATTTTGACTTTCGCTCACGCTCTGGGAGGTCAAAACCCCAAGGGATTGACGTTCGTGGAATCCCACCCTTCGACTTCGCTCAGGGCAGGCTCTTTCGCAAAAGAGCGCGAAAGATGGGGCACCCGGCCGGTTCCGGACGCACTATGCCCGCCGAAATTATCTTTCAGCCTTTGGCGATTTCGTGCGCACCGCCAGTATGTCGAACAGGCGGCGCTCCCCGGATACAGTGAGGGACCAATACACTTTCATCTCTCCTACGTTATCCTTCACGGCGCGGATCTGCACCAAATCCAGTGCCGGGAGCTGAATCGCTACAAGTTGAAACAGCTGCTCGTCTACGTCCGCATTGTCATAGTCCCCCTTCCCGCCTTCCTTGCAAAGTGCGATGCCCAGCTTGTTTCTTACCGTGTTCTCCTTGGTTGGATGCTTTGCTAAATAGGGAGCAATGTAGCCGAATATCCGGCGCCACGTAGTCGACGCTTTCCAGCTGTATGGTCCTATGCCGTACTTCCCGGACATTTCTATTGACTCGTCCAGACCGGCTAAGTCCTCCAAAGCTGGTTTGGCCGAACTCTCTGCGATCTTGGATTGCAGCTCCGCGTTTTGCTTCCGAAGTTCGTTAACTTCATTCAGCACGTCCGCATTGGCGATCCGATTTGCTCGCACCCAGCCGACAGCGGGGAACATTTTGATCGTGCTCGAAAGGCTAAGAGCCACTAGTCCGGGCAGCTCCCCAGCGGTCTTCCAGAATTTGACCAGCCGCCCTCGCGCAGCTTTTTCTCTGAATTTCTTGAGTTTGTCTCTGAGAGCGGGGTCCTTCTCAGACTTGCCCAGCGGGATCTCGTCTGGATTCTCGTGAAGCAGCGCAATGACCTTGAGGCCGCCACTGATTGCGTAGTCATACTCTTGCTCGGTGTAGCTGATGCCGGATTCTGAGACCGAGCCGTATCTGCCGCCGATGATAAGGAGATAGTAGTCGCAGTCGTCGATGACGCGCTTGATGAATGCCATCTGTTCCTCGTCGGCCGCGGGGAATAGCTCCATGCCAGCGGGAATGCAGTCCAGCTCGATAACCGTCTGAGTAACAGCGCGCCTTTCCTCTTTCAGGTCGGCGTACGTTGAACTAATGAAGACCTGGTAGCGCTTTTCCATGAGAAGTGATTGTAACGCGAGCCACGGGTTTGCCGGCGTGCGCTGGGCAGACTTCGGCGGCTAAAGCCGGTGTGAATGGTGGCGCTCGAATCGGCACGACTGAAGTCGCGCCCTTCCCGGTTGCTTATCCTCAGGGGCTGCAGCCCGATTGCTTGGGGCGGTCTTGGCGGCACGCCTGAAGGCGCGCCCTGATACGAATCCTTTCGCTTGAGGCGGCGCTGAGCGCCGCTCTTCCACGGTGCCTCCAGCGGTGTGTCCTACGAGCCGAAAGTCAGAGTCCCCACTCCTTCGACTTCGTTCAGGGCAGGCTCTGTCGCACAAGCCGCGACAAGGATTGGGCACCTGGCATCCCAGCGGCTAAAGCCGGATCGGGTGGTGGCGTTCCATCGGCACGGGTGAAGTCGTGCCCTTCCCGATTGCTTATGCTCAGGGGCTAAAGCCCGATTCCCTTTTTCGTCCGCTTGACGCGGCCCTGAAGGGCCGCTCTTCCACGGTGGCGTTTGAGCCAGGGAAAAGCGGATTCCTCGCTATGCTCGGAATGACAACCTGCGGAGGCGATATTGGCAGAATTTCACTTATCCGGGCAGGCGGCGCAGCGGGTGGCCAGGGCTGGGCAGCGGCATTGGGGTGGGATGTCGTCGGGGCCGCGGGAGTCGGGGTCGCAGGCTAGGAGGCACCAGGCTTCGAGGTATTTTTCGTAGCGGCCGCGGCTTTGTTTGTGGGGATAGAGGTAGAGGAAGGGGCGTCCCAGGAAGGCGTGGATGGGGACGATGTACCAGGCGTTTTCGGGGACGATGTGGGCGGCGATGAAGTCTATGTGGTCTTCGGTGTAGAGGTGGCTTCCACCGCCTTTGATCTCATACTCGCCGCCGGGGCGGGTGACGTGGGCGCATTTGACTTGCACCCGCCAGACGAGGCGGCTCTTGGCGGCGCCGATCAGGACGTCAACGGCGTCGCTTTCTCCCCAAGGTTTGGCGACGGGAAGATTGAGGCTGACGGCGCGGGCGATAAAGGCGGCTTCGGCAGCTTCTCCGCGACGTTTGCGGTCGGGCTGGCCGAGGGTGTTGCGTGAGCTGGTTGTGCGTGCACACCAAGGCGGTGTCTTGGAGTCTGGTTTCCTGCTTTTGGCTGAATTCTTCCCCGAGCTTTTCCCCATAAACACAAAAGGCGCAGCTGGTAGGCTGCGCCTGGATGCTCCTTTTGCTTGACATGTTTGGCCCTAAAACACGAAGAGCGCGGCCCGGAGGCTGCGCTTTTTTGATCTACTACTAAATCTATTATATCAGGTTGGAATGGGTAAACCGGTACAAATACAGGATTTATTTCTGCTTCGGAATGTGGTGGTTGCGTGAAATCGAGGGTCTCTGGGGGCTTGACAAGGTTTTCCACAGGGGAGCGATGGGGCACCCGACAAATCAAACCCCCAAGGGATTGAGGTTCGGGGAATCCCACCCTTCGACTTCGCTCAGGGCAGGCTCTTTCGCGAAGGACGCGAAAGAGGGGGCACCCAGCATTTTGACTTTCGCTCACGCGCTGGGAAGTCAAAACCCCAAGGGATTGATGTTCGTGGAAGCCCACTTCTCGCGCAAAGAACGCGCGAGAAATGGGGCACCCCTGTTTGTATATGCGTTGTCATTCCGAGCGAGGCGAGGAACCTGCTGCTCCTCGCCGCAGGCACGCCACCCGCCGTCGCTTCCCTACTTGCCCATCTTCCCTGCGTCGCCCTTCAGTTCAACGACGATGCCCTCCATTGCCGCGGTGCCCGTATTCTCGGGAAGATGCACCTGGGCGGGCGTGAACTGGGCTGACCCGGCCTTGCCCGAAGCGTCTTGCGACTTGCCGTCGGGGAAATTGAACTTGACCTTGCCGTCGGTGAGGAACACGGCCACCGAGTCGGGATGGCTGTGCATGACCGACTTCTCGCCGGGTCCGTAGTGGAAGCGCAGAACCCGCACCTTGGCATTCTCAAACTCGACTTTGTAGTGAGCAGGATCCACCTTGGCCGCATCCTGGGCAGACGCCACCGCCGCCACACCAAAACACAACACCGCACAGTACAGCGCGAAACGTTTCTTCATAGATCTCCTTGGGACTGCTTGATTGGAAGTGGGGGCAGTCTATGCTCGACGATTTGGAGAGTCAAGAAACGTACCTACCGCGCATGGACCCGGGTTCACTTCCGCGTATCCACCGTCTCCCTGCGTTCCAAGAAACCCTCCAACCAGCCCAGGACGCGCTTCCAGCCGTCGGCGTGGGTGGCGGCGGCGGGCGGGGCCGCGGCGAATCCTTCGTGGCGAATCTTCACCAGCGTGCCTGCTTTCTGAGAACCGGACTGCGAGCCGGGAGCGCTGTGCGGCTCGAGATCCCAATGGACCACGGTCGTGAGCGGGCCGGTCCAGCTTGCCACCCAGGTGTAGACCAGACGGCGGGGCGGCTCCACTTCCAGATATTTGCCCTCAACCCGAAACGAAGTGCCGTCCACGCTGACGCCGACGGATGACCACAAGCCCCCGGGGCGGAGGTCGGCCTTCGACTCGGTGATGCGGTACATTCCCTGCTGGCCCCACCAGAGCGGCATCTGGGCCGGGTCGGTGATGGCCTCAAAGATGCGCTCTAGCGGCGCCGCGATGAAAATCTCGGCGAAGATGGTGTTCTGGTCGGAAGTGATAGTCGCGGTGGCCATGAAGTCTCATTTCTCCACAAAGGTCTTGAGCATGGTGACCACGCCGGGCCAGCCGCCGGTGTAATCCTTGCGGGCGATGGGCAGAGCGGCCAGGCCGCTGTGCGTAACCTTCAGGTGCGTGCCCCCGGCTTTGGGGGTGAGTTCCCAGCGCACCAGGGTTCGGCGCGCGGTATCGTCGTGCCAGTTGGCGATCCAGGTGTAAGCCAGCACGCGGGGAGGGTCGAATTCGACGATCTCCCCGTGACATTCAAACGCACTGACGTTGTTGACCACGACCGCGCCCTTCTCGGTCTTGTAGTGGTAACGGCCGCCGAGACGAGCGTCCATTTCCCAAGTCTTGATGGGGCACGAAGGATCGTTGAACCAGACCTTGAGTTCGGCGGCTTCGGTCAGGGCCTTAAAGACCCGCGCCGGCGGAGCGGAAATTTGAATCTCGCTGACGATGGCGTCCTGGTCGGGCGTGACGGTCGTTGAAGCCATATTCACTCCTTGAGATGCACTCCCGCTACATTTTGCGGCGGAGATCGAACACTTCTTTCATCTCCTTGCCATGATCGGCGAAGGTCCACTCTTCGGTGTGATGATTCTCATCGAGCAGGGTTAGGACCATGCGCTGCATGTGCCCGGAGTCGGGCTTCTCGAGATTGGTGGCATCGAAATAGTTGAAGGTGATGGTCTTGCCGTCGGGCGACACGCTGGCCTGCATGCGCGGCTGGTTGCCGGCTCCGCAGTAGTGCGTCATAAGCAGCTTGTTCGGCCCGTCCATATGAAACAAAGAGACCATGTCCTCGGGGCCTTTGCCCTGGATTTCGCTCATGACGGCGGAGCCGCCGGAAACCACCTTGAAAGTGACTTGTGCGGTGTTGCCGTCGGCCATTTTGCCTTCCCAGGTGCCGGGCATGTTCTTGATGGCGGCGAAGGCTTTCTGGGCGTCGGTTTGGGATATGGCGGAGGTGGCGAGGGCAGCGGCCAGGAAGAGCAGCGAGAAGATGCGAAGCGTTTTCGTCATGACGTTTTCCTTTGTGAAGTTGTAGGCGGTCGTTTTCATTTGTGTTTGCGGGACGGTGTTGAGTCCGAGCCGGCATGGGTTTCGCGGGCGTGCTCGGTTTCGACAAAATTCTTCAGGCTGGTAAGGCTGGCGCTCCAGAAGCCGCGGTACTGTTCGATCCAGGAGTCCACGGCGCGGAGCGGTTCGGGATTGAGCTGGTAGACGCGATGGCGGCCTTCGCGGTGCTCGCGGACCAGGTGAGCGCGGCGCAGCAGGCGCAGGTGTTTGGAGATGGCGGGACGGGAGACGGGAAAAGCGCCGGCGATGGCGCCCGCAGGCTGGCTGCCGCGGCGCAGAAGGTCGAGGACGGCGCGGCGGGTGGGATCGGCGAGGGCCTGGAAGGTGGCCCCGGCGGTCTTCCCCGGGGAACCGGCCGGGGAATGAGCTGGCGAATATGTAACCGAACGGTGACGCATCATGCGTAACTATACGGTTACGCGATTTCCCTGTCAAGCGTTTTTTCGTCTCAAATGCGATGCGTTCCTCGTGGAGGAAAAGAACCGCCCAGGGCCCTTGCGGGAGTAGGGATTCTTCGACTCGCGCTCGCGTTCGCTCGTGCTCCCTCAGAATAACAAACCGTTTTGGTTCAGTTTCTTATGGGCCGAATTTCTATGTGCCGAAGCGGAGGGCGGCGCGGGCTTTGGCCCTGGCCGCTTCTTCTTCGCGGTTTCTGGGGGTGGCGGTGGTTTCGAGCGAATGCAGCAGGCGGGAGGAGGAGGCGGCGACCTCGTCCACGGCGGCGAGGAAGGCATCCTCGTTGGCCTTCGACGGTTTGTTGAAGCCGCTGATTTTTCTTACGAACTGAAGCGAGGCGGCGCGAATTTCTTCGTCCGTAACCGGGGGATCGAAGTTGAAGAGCATTTTGATATTGCGGCACATGGGACGACCTCAGCGGCGGAAGCCGCTACTTAGAATTGGCCTGTATCGCAGCGCTGAAGCGCTGCGCCACCCAAAGTCCAAAGTTCCGAGCTTTTCCGCAGCCTGCTGCGGTACCTAGGATCAAGCATTCGAAGAAAAGTCTAAACCACAGAGGCCACGAAGGACACAGAGAGACCGCGGAGGGACTGGATCAGAGTTTCTTTAGCGTACGGCAGTTTGCACCAGTTCGAGGAACGCGCGGTGGACGCGGGGGTCGGCGGAGAGTTCGGGATGGAATGTGGCGGCCATGGCTCTTCCCTGCCGGACCACGACCGGGTCGGTGCCTTCCCTAGCGAGGACTTCGACGCCTTCGCCGATGTGGACGATTTTGGGGGCGCGGATAAAAACCATTTCGAGCGGGGATTCGCGGAGAGCTGCGTCATGAGGATCGCCTGAGCTGTGGCGCGACATGAACCTGCCCTGGCGGATGGAGCTGTCAATCTGACGTCCGTAGGCGTTGCGGCGGATGCGGATGTTGAGCGCGCCGAGGCCGGCTTGCGGAGGATTTTCGACTTCAGTGGCGAGCAAGATCGCGCCGGCGCAGGTGCCGAAGGTGGGCTTGGCGTGGACGAATTCTCTCAGCTTTTGAAATCCCTCCGGACCGAGAAGTTTCAGGAAGGTGCCGGATTCGCCTCCGGGAATGACAAGGCCGTCTATGGTGTCGAGTTGCTCGGGCTTTTTGACGAGCACAACTTCAGCGCCCAGCTCCTGGAGCCGGCGGCGGTGAGCGTCGAAATCGCCCTGCAGGGCCAGGACACCGATCTTCATAAGTACCTTAACCACAGAGGACACAGAGTAGCGTGTGGCAGGCGCTCTGGGCCACCTTATCAAACATGATTCTAACGGATGCGTGCGGCGGGGTGTCGCGGACAAGCTGCGCGCGAGATCCCGCGCCCGGCTGGTGAAAGCGCGGGGCTTCGGGATGACGCCTTTGTGGATCTCGAGACGATATCTTCGAGCGAGGCCTAGTCGCCGGTTCCGCAGGTGCAGATGCCTATGCCGTAGTTCATTAGCGAGATGTCGTAGCAATCATTCTGAAGCTGGTCCAGTTCGAAGGCGCTGAGAGGAGCATCCTGCGAATTGGCGGCTGACCCCACGAAGCCGCTGGTTGTGCCTGCGACACGCTGGTAATCAATATGAGTGGCCCAGGCGCGCACTCCTCCGGATATGGGATTGAGCGAGGTCGGCAACGGGCAGGCGCCGCTCACGGTGGAGGTGGAGACGATGGTAATGGAGCCGGTGTGGATGATAAAGCCGGTCAGCGGATTGTTCGTCACGTCGGTGTTTACAGAAAGCGTGCGCAGGTCGTTGGGCGTAAGCAGGCAACTGCAGCACTCCGACATTTCCTGACCCGATTCAAACACGTAGATGGCGGCGCACACGTTGGTTCCGGTAGTTCCTGGATTGGTCAAGTGAATGGTGGCATCGGGAGCGCCAGTAGTGTGGGCGTAAGCGAAATAATCCACCTTGAGACTATCGGCGGGAGGGGCCTGCGCGGCCGCGTACGCGGCACAAAGAAACAGAGCAGTGGAAACTGCGAGCATTTTGGTGGGGCGCATGATGGTTCTCCTTAGTCGCCGGTTCCGCAGGTGCAAATACCACGGCCGCTGCCGTAGATCGAGATGGCGTAACAATTTTGCTGAAGCAGCACTTGTTCGTACGAGCTGAAAGTAGCATCCGATGAAGGCGCAGCGGTCGCCACAAAGCCGCTGGTTTTGCCTGCGATGCGGGAGCGATCAATGTGAGTAACCCAGGCGCGCACTCCCGCCGAGGTTGGAGTGACCGTGGTCGGAAGCGGGCAGCCGGCGTTCACGGTGGGGGTGGAGACGATGCTGATCGAGCCGGTAGTAACGATTGGGCTGGTCAGCGGATTGTTAGTCAGGTCGGTGTTCACCGAGAGCGTGCGCAGACCATTGGGAGTGATCAGGCAAGCGCAGCACTCAGAGATTTCCTGAAGCGGATTGAACACGTAAATGGCGGCACACATGTTGGTTCCGGTGGATCCTGGATTGGTCAGGCGCAGGGTTCCGTCCGGAGCGCCGGCGGTGTTGGCGTAGTCGAAGTAATCCACTTTGATACTGTCGGCGGGAGGCGGGGCTGCCTGGGCTGCGGCGAACCCGGCACCAAAAAACAGAGCGAGGGAAACTGCGAGCAGTGAGGTCGGACGCATGATGGTACTCCTTGAGTTACGCCGCCAAGCTGGGGGGAAGGGCTGAATTTTCTTGGCGCTTCGGCTAGGCGCAATGGTAAATGGTGCGGCAAGTCCCCAAACGGACTAACCCGCGTGATTAGCCCGCCGAGAATCGCGCCCAGAGCTGGATTCAGGGCACGACTGGGTTGTTAGAGCGGGAGGGCGCTGGGAAAACGGGTTTGAAAATCGAGCAGGCCGACCCATTCGGGGGTGATGGTGATGCGAACCATGGAGGAGATCATCGCTGCGAGTTGAGCAACCCAGGCCTTGCCTTGTTCGGGGCCGAAGTAGCGATCGGCGGCCAGGGCGTATTCGGGCACGATTCCGTTTACGGGTTCCAGACGGGCGGTGCCGCGAATCAGGAGCACCTTGCAGGGGAAACCATTTTCGTCAATGGTGAGGGCAACTTTGGGGTTCTTCGCCAGCGACTTGAGCTTGGGCGCCTTGGATGGCGAAGCCATTACGATCTCGGAGCCATTCCAGTGAAACCAGATGGGGACGGCGCGGGGCGTGCCATCGGTGGCGACGTAGGCGATGCGGGCCGGAATTTTGGAGTGGAGCATCTCCTGCGATGCGGGATGCTGCAGAAGGCTGAGGTCGCCTTGTTTTACGGGCATGGGTGCTCCCTTCTTTCGGCTCGTGGGTGTTGCCGGAGTGTAATTGAATTCCGCAGCAGTATAGCCCAATAGGGTTGACACTCTCATTCTCCATCCTCAAGGAGAATCGCTTCCACATTGCGCGCTCCGTGCAGTACGCGGATGATCTCAACGCCGCCCGGGCGCGGCCTGTAGAAGAGGATGTAGTGGCCCAGCGGGAGGCTGCGGAGGTTGGTTGCCAACTCCGGGCGGCTGCGGCCCATGTTGGGCTGGCGAGCCAAGGTCCGAAAGTGGCGGTTTATGAGCGCGGCGAACCTGTCCGCATGATCGACGCTGTCCTCGGCGATGTAGCTCCAGATATCGGCGAGATCGAGTACCGCCCGCGGGCGTATGACTACGGTGGGCATTTATCTGCGGCTAGAGGCGGCCCGGGTTGCAAGCCGTTTGCGCCCTTCGCGCTTCATCTCAGAGACACTCCAGGGCCGGGCAGGACCGCTGTCCAGGCCTTCTTGAATGTCATGCCGCAGCTGTTCCAGCCGCGCGGCGCGCAATTGGTCCTCTGCTTCCATCAAACGCAGGGCTTCACGGACGACTTCGCTTGCCGAGTTGTAACGTCCTGAGGATACTTTCTGACGGATCAGGCCTTCGAGTTCGGGGGTGAGGTTGACGTTTATAGGCATGGGACACGAATAACACCCCCTGGCAATGATTGTCAAGGATTGACAGCCTCAATCCGGAAGGCAAAAAACTCCCCTTCTCGCAAAGAACGCGAGAAATGGGGCACCCGGCAGAGGAAATAGAAATGGCTCCGGATATCCGGAGCCATTCAAGAAAACGTGGTGTACGGCACTCTGTCCAGTCTCAGTATTGGGGAAAGGGATTGCGAAGTCAAGTTACTTAGGGAGATTATCTCTGCGTTTTCTCCCCAAGCAAAGCTTCTTCTCCACAGATGGGAGAATGGACCCGGCAGGATTCGAACCCGCATCTGCGACTTGGACAGAGAGCTGTGTTGCCGTTACACCACGGGCCCTGAGGCGAGTGTCCGGGATTCGGGCAGGCTGGGCAAGGACGCGAGTCACAATTCTGTCCGGCGGGTTCCAGATCGGGAATGAAAAAAGCCCCACCCAAGCGAAGCCTGGATGGGGCACCCTCGGGAGTAGAGATAGCGTTAGGCTGGGCCACCCGCCGGAGGACTAGGCCTCACACTCGCTGCAACGCGCGATACTTCCCGAGCGGCCGCGCGTCCAACCCCCTGGGAGAGTACATAACCGCCGACCCCACCTAGGTATTGTTCCGATCGTATTCTCGTGCAGGATGTCAACCAATCCCAAGGCCATTACCACCGCTAGAAGATTCATCACAGTCACGAACTGGATGACCTGGCCGCTGGTGATCCATTCGAGCTGTTGCGCATCTGGGAATGTCTTGACCGCCAGGAGCGTGAGTATGCTCAGCCCCCCGATGGTCAGCACCAAGTAAAACAAATAAGCCGTCAGGTCTTTCTTTGTAGAGCGCTTGTCCATACCCTCCAACCGGTGCGTCAAGGCGTCGATCACATCCTTTAGCTTCGGCCGTATCGCTTGATCGTCCGCTAGCTGCTTTTGGTACTTGCCAGACCGGCTGTCCAGATCGCCAAGGAGAGAGGGCCTGTGGGCCGTCGCCAAAGCCGCCTTGAGGGCCTCGCACCTTGCCTTCGGGGTGTTTCCCTTGATGTCGAAATCCTTCGACGCCCAGGGGTTGCCTAACTCCTCTCCTCCGAAAGGGGCAATCAGCGTTGCGCGGATTTCTGACAATCTTGCCAACAGTGCATTAACTTTTCCTTCATCGATTGAGCCACAGTCTAGCGAATCGGCGTCCCTGAAGAGTGACTCGGCCAGCCTGTGCCTTTCGACATAGGGATCAGGCTTTCGCGCCCGCCTATCGATTGCACCGATATATGCTGTGTAGTTGTCTTTCTCTCTATTTAGACGCTGGACCTCCGAATTGAATATGGCCTCACTCTCGGGGAACTTTCCCTCGGTCGCTTTTAGATCCGCCAGTCTACTATCGAGATCCTGAGATGAGGAGGGGACATTGAAGGGGCCCGTGTCATCAAAAAACTCCTGCGCGTACGCCGAGAAAGCAACCAGCAGGAGCACGGGAATCCAGCAAACGGATTGATACCACGTCCGCGCTCGGAACCTAAGATCCAGGACCGCTACAAGGACATCGCTGAACATTTCTTACTCCTATTCGGAAGTGAATGTCAGCGACGGGGAAGTCAAGGCAGTCTATATGAGGACTGAAACGATTTCAACAAAGAAGTCGAGGTTCAAGTCCAGATCTCGCAAAGCCCTTCCGAACTAACCTACCAGCCCCGCGTCTGCAGCATGTGGGCTTCGTCCAGTCCGGACACGGCTAGGCCTTTCATGGCTCCGGCCAGATCTTCGCTGACTTCAAGTAATACTTTAGGGTCTTGATAGTGCGTGGCGGCCAGGACTATCGCTCTGGCGCGCTTGGCGGCTTCTTCGGGGTCGGCGAACGTCGTCGAATCCTTCATGAAGATGCCACTGCCTACGAACACTGCTTCGGCTCCCAGTTGCATGACCAGGCTCGCGTCGGCTGGGGTGGCGATTCCTCCCGCGCTGAAATTTGGGACGGGCAGCTTCCCTGCTTTGGCGACCATGCGGATCAGTTCGTAGGGGGCCTGGTGCTCTTTGGCTTTGGCGTAGAGTTCTTCTTCGCCGAGGACGGTGAGGATTTTCATTTCCTGGACGATCTGGCGCATGTGCTTGACGGCGTGGACGACGTCGCCGGTGCCGGCTTCGCCCTTGGTGCGGATCATGGCGGCGCCTTCGGCGATACGGCGCAGGGCTTCGCCGAGATTGCGCGCGCCGCAGACGAATGGGACGGTGAAGGCGTGCTTGTCCACGTGGTGGGCTTCGTCGGCGGGGGTGAGGACTTCGGACTCGTCAATGTAGTCCACACCGAGTTCCTGCAGAATTTGGGCCTCGGCGAAATGCCCGATGCGGCACTTCGCCATGACCGGAATGGAGACGGCGGCCATGATCTCGCGAATCTTTTTGGGCGAGGCCATGCGGGCCACGCCGCCTTCGGCGCGGATTTGCGCGGGCACGCGCTCGAGGGCCATGACGGCGACGGCGCCGGATTTTTCGGCGATGACGGCCTGCTCGGCGTTGGTGACGTCCATGATGACGCCGCCTTTGAGCATTTCGGCGAGGCCGGTCTTGAGACGGAGGGAGGTGTTGGTGCCGTTGTTTTGGGACATGTTGTTGAACCCGTGGATACCTTTTCGCAAGCGCGAAGAATGAGCCGGCAGCTCTCAGCTAACCCTTGGTTCGATGATGCCGGGAGGGGTTTCGCCGCTGGATTCATTTTACAGGGTGCGGAAGGATTGCGGAACCCCGGGGGCGTTGATGACTCCCCCTACTTCTTGTCGTCAACTCCAAAGGTGTAGATGTGATCGCCAAAGACGATGGCATATTCGCCGGGCTCCAGAGGCTGGTCAGAAGAGAACTGGAAGGCAGTCTCCTTGTATCTTGAGACGCTGACGGTGATGCCGTCGATCGCCGTCGAATTGCGCTGGTCGCGCTTCTCATAAGGGAACTCGCGTTTCGACCCCTTGACCGTGAACTTGTAGAGCCGGGGCAGGGTGGTGGCGTCATAGACGAACACAATCTTGTTATGGCTGGGAATGCGGAACGCAGAAGTCGTTCCCTCCATCTGCACATTCCGGGTAAACGCGTTGGTGAAAGGATTGCCTTGTGAGGCGTGTTCCTTATAGGGCTCATTCGCGAGTTTCTTGAGTTCACCGGCGGAGGTGTCGAGGTAGAAGGGGACTCCGACGACGTTGGGCGGAGCGGGCAAAGGTTGAAAATCTTGCGCGAACAACGGTACGGCCAAAGTGATTGCTAATATGACGAACCCGGAAGTTTTCATGGCGCTCATCTTATAGAATGGCGCTCATCTTATAGAACGGAGCGCTGTGGCCGCAATACCAACGGGGTTACCGCTCCCTACATAAACGCTTGGCCTTCACGGGCGAGGGCGCCCGTCCCTCCATGAGCCTCAGCGCTCTACGAATTTGGCGAACATCTTTTCCGGATCGATAGCGATGAAGGTTCCGCGGCTGCGGGCCAGCACTTCGCCCTTTTCGTTAAGAATTTCGGCGGTGTTGATGTGCTGGCGGCCGTGGACGGCGACTTCGCGGCTCTCGACGCGGAGGGGCTTGTTCAACGGCACCGGCCTCATGTATTCGACGGTGATTTCCTTGGTGAGCGCGACGACGTGGCGGAGTTTGTTGACCTTGCCCATGGCTTCGTCGAGGATGGTGGCGATGATGCCGCCGTGGGAGTGGCCAGGAGGTCCGGTGTAGCGCTTGCTGAGACGGAAGCAGCAGACAAAGGTTTGGCGTGGTTCGTCGAGGGTGAACTTGAGGCGCATGCCGTCGGGATTGTTCAGGCCGCAGGCGAAGCAGTAGTTCTTCTGCAGCTTGTGGTAGCGGGTGTCGTGGCCGTGACCGTGGGATTTGCGGGGCATGAGAAGGATTCTATCGCGCGCGACCGGAGAGTCCCAAGGGATCGGCTGCGATGGGGCACCCGTTACCCGCGAGGCGTCGACTGGAACCCAAGATCAAAGTCCCCACCCTCCTTCGCAAAGAACGCGAAAGAAGGGTGGGGCACCCGGCTTCTCTTCTGGCCCTCGATTCCTGTATACATATCGGTTTTGATACTTCTGCAGCGCAAGTGGCGTACGCAGGTTGCATAGGTCCTTCGGCGGGCAGAGTGCGCCCGCCTCAGGATGACAAAGCAGACTTTGATTCGTATCGCTGAAAAATTGGAGCATGTCATGAAACGATTCGCCATTTTCCTTCTCGTTCTGTCTACCTTCGCCATAGTCTCCTCTGCCCAAGAACTGCAGGAGAAGGCCGCAGACAAGCCGGCTGCCGCTGCCGCGAAGGCGGCGAAGAAGGATCAGAAAAAGGACGAGAAGAAAGGAACGCCGAAGAAGGATGAAGCAAAGGAAGAGAAGAAGCCCGGGATGAACGCCGATACGTTCGCGGGGCTGAAGTTCCGGCTGATTGGGCCGGGGGCGGCTTCGGGGCGGGTGATGTCCATTGCGGCGAATCCGAAGAACAAGTTTGAGTTCTATGCGGGCGTGGCGTCGGGCGGAGTGTGGAAGACGGTGAATGACGGCACGACTTGGACTCCAGTATTCGACGACCAGGGATCGTACTCGATTGGATATGTGGCGCTCGATCCGAACGACGCGTCGGTGGTGTGGGTGGGTTCGGGCGAGAGCAACTCACAGCGCAGCGTGGCCTGGGGCGACGGGATTTATCGGTCGGATGATGGCGGAAAGAATTGGCAGAATCTCGGGCTGAAGAAGTCGGAGCACATCGGGCGGGTGGTGGTGGATCCGCGGGATTCGAAGGTGGTCTACGTGGCGGCGGAGGGGCCGTTGTGGGGGCCGGGCGGAGATCGCGGGTTGTACAAGACGACCGACGGCGGGAAGAGCTGGAAGGCGGTGCTGACGATCAGCGAAAACACGGGCGTGGGCGATGTGGCGATGGATCCTTCGAATCCGGACATTGTGTATGCGGCGGCGTACCAGCGGCGGCGGCATGTCTACACCTTGATTGATGGCGGGCCGGAGAGCGCGATTTACAAATCCACGGATGCGGGGGTGACCTGGAACAAGCTGAAGTCGGGGCTGCCGACGGTGGACCTGGGACGGATCGGGCTGGCGGTTTCGCCGGCGGATCCGAATGTCGTGTACGCGACGATCGAGGCGGCGGACGCGAAGGGCGGGATTTTCCGGTCAACGGACAAGGGCGCAACGTGGGAGCGGCGCAACGAGTTCGATCAGGGGGCTATGTACTACGCCCGGGTTGTGCCGGATCCGAAAAATGCGGATCGAATTTTTGTGATGGCGGTTCAGCTACGCGAGTCGCTCGACGGTGGTAAAACGCTGCACAAGGTGAACGAGGTGAATCACCACGGCGACAACCACGCGCTGTGGATTGATCCGGAGGACACGCGGCACTGGCTGCTGGGTTCCGATGGCGGCATGGCTGAGACCTGGGACAACGCGAAGAGCTGGCAGTTCAAGGCCAACCTGCCGACGGTGCAGTTTTATGACGTGGCGGTGGACAATGCGTCTCCTTTCTACAACGTGTGCGGCGGGACGCAGGACTATTTTTCGTGGTGCGGGCCTTCACGCACGCGCAATCTGAACGGGATTGTGAATGCGGACTGGTTCGTCACCACGGGTGGAGATGGATTCCGGTCGCAGGTGGATCCGGTGGACGCGAACACCATTTATTCGGAGTCGCAGTATGGAGTGCTGGTGCGTTACGACAAGCCGACGGGGCAGGAACTGGTGCTGCAGCCGCTGGAAGGCAAGGGCGAGCCTCCGCTGCGGTGGAACTGGGATTCGCCGCTGATTATCAGTCCGCATTCGCATACGCGGCTTTACTTCGCGGCCAACAAGCTGTTCCGCAGCGACGATCGCGGGGACACGTGGAAGGCGATCTCGGGCGACCTGACGCGGCAGTTGGACCGCAATAAGCTGCCGGTGATGGGCAAGGTGTGGGGTCCGGATGCGGTGGCGAAGAATGCTTCGACATCGTTTTACGGAAATATCGTGGCGCTGTCCGAGTCACCGAAAAAAGAGGGCCTGATTTACGTGGGCACCGACGATGGATTGATCCAGGTGACAAGCGACGGGGGCTCGAACTGGACGAAGTATGAGAAATTTGCGGGCGTTCCGGAGATGACGTATGTGAGCCGGATGGCGGCCTCGAACCACGACGCGAACACGGTTTATGCGGCGTTTGAGAATCATAAGAACGAGGACTTCAAGCCGTATCTGCTGAAGTCCGTGGACGCCGGGAAGACGTGGACGTCGATTGCCGGAGATTTGCCGGAGAACGGTCCGGTGCTGGCGTTTGCGGAAGATACGGTGAATGCGAATCTGCTGTTTGCGGGGACGGAGTTTGGGGCGTTCTTCACCATTGATGGCGGGCAGCACTGGGTGCGTTTGAAGGGCGGACTGCCGACGATCGCGGTACGCGACATGGTGATTCAGGCGCGCGAGGGAGATCTGGTGATGGCGACGTTCGGGCGCGGGTTCTATGTGCTGGATGACATCACGCCGCTACGGCAGATCAAGGCGGAGTCAGTGGAGCAGGCCGCGGGCATGTTCCCGGTGAAGGATGCGCTGCTGTATGTGGAGCGGCATCCGCTGGGAGAACCGAAGAAGGGATTTCAGGGGGATGCGTATTACACGGCTGAGAATCCGCCGTACGGCGCGGTGTTTACGGCGTATCTGAAAGACAAGGTCAAGACGAAGAAGGAAAAACGGCAGGAGGCGGAGAAGGAAGCGGCGAAGAAAAATCAGACGCTTCCCTACCCCGCTAACGATGAACTGCGGGCCGAGGCCGAGGAGGCGAAGCCGGAAGTTTATTTCGTGGTGTATGACGAAAGCGGGACGGCGATCCGGCGGGTGGACGGGAGCCCGGAAGCGGGATTTCAGCGGGCGGCGTGGGATCTGCGCTATGCGGCGCCGAAACTGCGGGGACACTCCGAGGACGACGAAGGCGATTTTCGTGAGGCGGGCGAGCAGGGCCCGTTAGTGCTTTCAGGGAATTATTCGGTGCGGATGTTCGAAAAAGTTGGCGGGGCGGTTACGGAACTGGCGGGTCCGCAGTCGTTCAAGGTTGCAACCGAGGGCTCGGCTGCCATGAGTGCGGCGGACCGGACGGCGCAGGAAGAGCTTTTGCGCAAGGTCGCGCGGCTATATCGCGCGGTTTCGGGCGCGGTACATACGGCGGAGGATGTGCAATCGCGGATGAAGACGATCCACGAGGCGTTGCACGAGACGCCCGCGGCTGAGAAACAACTGGGCGCAGTCGCGGATGCGATCGAGCAGCGCAACCGGGAAATTCTGCGGGCGTTGCGCGGCGACGCGGAACTGGCCAAGAGGAATGAGCCGATACCGTCGTCCATTGGCGACCGGGTGAATTCGGTGATGGAGGGAGAACGGTTCTCGTTGGCCAAGCCGACGCAGGGGCATGTGGATTCCTACAATATCGGGGCGGCGGAGTTTGCCGAGCAACTGGGGAAACTTCACGCGCTGGTTGAGGTTGATCTGGCCAAACTGGAAAAGGATATGGAGGCGGCGGGGGCGCCGTGGACTCCGGGGCGGGTGCCGGATTGGGCGGAGAAGTAGGGCTGGCCACGGATTTTCACGGATCAACATCCAAAAGCGCGAGCTGCACTCGCTGGACAGCTGAGGGCGGCTGTCCCCACATGTGTGTGCTCGTTTTTTCCGATCCGTGTGACCGGCGGCTATTTTTTTCCTCAGGGGCGGGTTGCTTTTTTCGCGCGGGGCTGTGGTACACTCGCCGCCGACTGTTGCTAGCGCTGTGGGGCGCCGAGCGACCGGGGTGGGGAAATCGTTTCGCGTTGTGGTTAAGGTCGGGAGGGCTGTGGAATGGGCCTCGCGTTAATGGTTTTGATCTGGCTGATCACTCTGATCAGCACATACTTCTTCGTGGCCAAAACCTGGTGGCTGCCGGCGGGTGCGGCGGCAGCGGCGCAGTGGATTGACGGCCAATTCGCGCTGACCTTCGTGCTGATGGGGATTATCTTCCTGGCGGCCCAGTTGGGACTCGGTTACATCGTGTGGAGATACCGCGAGCAGCCAACATCTCCTCCGGTTACGTATTCTCACGGCAACACCAAGCTGGAAGTGATCTGGACGGCGCTGACGCTGGTGCTGTTCATTGGGCTGAACCTGATGGGCAGCCGGGTGTGGGCGAGCCAGCGCTTTGAACCGGCCGAGACGGGCGCGGTGCAGGTGGAGGTGACTGGGATGCAGTTTGCCTGGTACTTCCGCTATCCCGGGCCGGACGGAAAGTATGGGACCACGAACCCGAAGCTGATGGATCCTTCTGCGGGCGGGGAGGCGGCGATCGGCATGAACATGGCGGACGCGGCGGCGAAGGACGACATCGTGACAGGAACGATGTACGTGCCAGTGAACCGCGAGGTGGACCTGAGCCTGCGGGCGGTGGACGTGATCCACAGTTTTTTTGTGCCGGCGCTGCGCTTCAAGCAGGACGCGGTGCCGGGACTGAACATACACATGCACTTCAAGCCGATCGTGATCGGCGAGTATGAGATTGCCTGCGCCGAACTGTGCGGGCTTGGTCACTACAAGATGCACGGCGTGGTACACGTCGTCAGCCAGGAGGATTTTGACAAGTGGCTGGCGGCACGGGAGGCGGAGAAACAGTAAAATGGCGACCCCAGCTACGGTTCACGCGCACGCTCCTCAGGGTTTCATTCGAAAGTATATTTTCAGCCTCGACCACAAAGTCATCGGCATTCAGTATTTCTTCCTGGCGCTCACAGCAGTGTTTGTGGGGATGTTCCTGTCGCTGCTGATGCGCATTCACATGATCTGGCCGGCTTATAGTCTGCCGCTGGTGGGCGAGATCAAGCCGGAGCAGTATTTGAGCCTGCTGACCATGCACGGCACGATCATGGTGTTTTTCGTGCTGACGACGGCGCCGCAGGGAGGATTTGGGAATTACGTTCTGCCCATTCAGATTGGAGCGCCGGACATGGCGTTCCCGGTCCTGAACATGCTTTCGTTCTGGACGACGTTTGTGGGCTTCGTGGTGATCCTGGCGGCGTTCTTCGTGACCGGAGGAGCTCCGCTGCATGGGTGGACGGGATATCCGCCGCTGAGCGCGCTGTCGTCGGCGGGACCGGGTGAACAACTTGGCGCCGACCTCTGGATCACCAGCATCGCCATCTTTTGTGTTGCATCGCTGATGGGCGCGCTGAACTTCATCACGACGACGCTCGACCTGCGGGCCAAGGGCATGACGATGATGCGCATGCCGCTGACGGTGTGGTCGTGGTTCATCACGGCGATTCTGGGGCTGCTGGCGTTCGGCGTGCTGCTTTCGGCGGGCATTCTGCTGCTGCTGGACCGCAACCTGGGGACGAGTTTTTACGTTCCGCTGGTGGTGGTGAACGGAGTGGTGATGGGCCACAAGGGCGGATCGCCGCTGCTGTGGCAGCACCTGTTCTGGTTCTTCGGGCATCCCGAGGTTTACATTGCGATTTTGCCGGGCATGGGCGTGGCGTCCCAGATTCTTTCGACGTTCTCGCGCAAACCGATTTTCGGGTACAAAGCGATGGTCTACGCCATGCTGTCCATCGGGTTTTTCGGCTTCATGGTGTGGGGCCACCACATGTTCATGAGCGGGATGAGCCCGTACTCGGCGTTTGCGTTTTCGATTCTGACCATGTGCATTGGGGTGCCATCGGCCATCAAGACGTTCAACTGGCTGGGCACGATGTGGAAGGGCCATCTTCGTTTCCATACGCCGATGCTGTACGCCATTGGATTCGTGTCGCTGTTTGTGTCGGGCGGGCTGAGCGGGCCGTTTCTGGCGCAGCCGGTGCTGGATATTCAACTGCACGACACGTATTTCGTGGTGGGGCACTTCCACCTGATCATGGGCGTGGCGGCGATTTTCGGCATCTTCGCGGCGACGCATTACTGGTTCCCCAAGATGTTCGGGCGGATGATGAATGAAACCTGGGGCAAAGTGCATTTTTTCATCACGCTGGCCGGAACGTATGCGATTTTCATGCCCATGCACTATCTGGGCATGGCGGGGCAGACGCGGCGGTATTCGCAGTTCACGGAAGTGGCGTACCAGACCAAGCTGATCCCGCTGCAGACGTTCATGACGTACGCGGCGTTTATCACCATCGCGGCGCAGTTTATTTTTGTGATCAACCTGTTCTGGAGCCTGTTCAAGGGACCGAAGGCCAGCGACAATCCGTGGGAAGCGACCACGCTGGAGTGGACGACGACGACTCCGCCGCCGCACGACAATTTTGGCGGCGTGACGCCGGTGGTGAACCATGGGCCGTATGAGTATGGCGTGCCCGGGGCGGCGAAGGATTATGTGATGCAGACGGATCCGCCGATGAGTGGGGCACATTGAGGAAAATCCCCACTTCTCGCGCAAAGTGCGCGCGAGAAATGGGGCACCCACGCACGACTAACTATCTATGGCGACTTACACACCAACGACGCCGAGCATAGGCCGAGGGCAGAAACCGCCGTCGCCGCCTTTGGGCGGAGGGGATGGCGGGCGGGGCGGGAACGTTCCGAACTTCATTCCGGACTATGGGGCGCGGCTGCGGCGGGCGCGGCTGGGGCTGGTTTGCGGGATTGCCACCGTGTGCATGGTGTTCATTTCGCTGACCAGCGCTTACATCGTGCGCAAGGGACTGCCGACGTTTGACGATATGTCGAACACCTACGTGCACGATTGGGGCGTGGTGCGTTTGCCGTGGGCGCTGCTGGCAATCAATACGGCGGTGCTGCTGATGAGCAGCCTGACGATGGAGTTGGCGCGGAGACAAGCCGCGCGGCAGGCGGCGCTGGCTCCGGTGAGCGGGTTTCCGGGAGTTTCGCTGGGGAATGAAAGGTCGTTCCCGTGGCTGGGGCTGACGGTGCTACTGGGGTTTGGCTTTCTGGCAGGGCAGTGGCTGGCTTGGGGAGAGCTGCACAACGGCGGGTTTTATGTGAATACGAATCCGAGCAGCTCGTTTGCGTTTCTGCTCACGGTTACGCATGCGGTGCACCTGGCGGGAGGAGTGATTGGGTTGCTGTGGGCGGTGAGCGCTTCCCTGCTGCAGAGGCCGGCGGAAGCGCGGCGGATCGTGGTGGATATTACGGCGTGGTACTGGCACTTCATGCTGGTGCTGTGGGTTTACATTTTTGCGTTGCTGGGGCTGGCGAGGTAAGTCGCTCAGCGGCTAAAGCCGCGAGGAATTGCCTCGGAGACGGCTTGGCTTAAAGCCGCGCCTTTTCAGAACAGCGAGTGAAAGGGGAACTTGAGGAATGTCTGATGCCGCTGCTGTCGAACACGGGATGCCGGGAGCGTATGAGGCGCCGCTGTTTGGAGCTTATTCGAAGAAAGTAGGCATGTGGCTGTTTCTGGCTTCCGACTCGCTCACGTTCGGGGCGCTGCTGGTCGCCTTCAGCTATAACCGGATCTCGATGCAGGCCTGGCCGACCCCGTTCGGGAGGGACAGTATTACGAACGCGACGATCATGACGGCGTGCCTGCTGTCGAGTTCGCTGACCATGGTGCTGGGCGTGTTCGCGTCGCAGCGCGGCGACCGGGCGTGGACGCGCTACTGGCTGCTGGCGACGATGATATTCGGCACGGCCTTCATCGTGCTGCACGGCATGGAGTGGAGTAAGTTGATCGGCGAAGGGCTGACGCTGCCGGGATTCCCCAAGACGGCGGGGGCGTCGGGCGAGTTCGCGGCGGTGTCGCAGGCGGTGCCGCAGTTTCCGGCGACTTTTTTCGGACTTACCGCGATGCACATGCTGCACGTGACGATCGGAGTGATTTATCTGGGCGTGGTCGCGTTCCGCAAGTGGTTCCTGCCGATTCTGGGAGTGATTTATGTGGCGGGATATTTTCTGATTCCGGCGGACAACGTGTTTCACTACGGATTCACGCGCTGGGGGTCGCGCTGCTGGTTTCGGCGGTGATCCTGTTCCTGAAGCCGAAAGATTACGACGCGCACGATGTGGAGGTTTCAGGGCTGTACTGGCACTTCGTGGATTTGGTGTGGATGTTTATTTTTCCGCTGGTGTATTTGATGTCAACCAAGATCGTGTAAGAGGGCTGCAGCGGAAGTGGAGTGGTAGCCTCGGCGGCTGGAGCCGCCGGAGAAACGACGGGTAACGCAGCGCTGAAGCGCTGCGCCACCCAAAGTCAGCGAGGGATTAACGATGCACGACGCCGCAACGCATGACGACAGCAAGGGGCAGTATTTCTGGGTATGGGGAGCG
>Ga0116223_10000536_pt1 | contig 46254 bp, 37 predicted proteins | sample Sb_taG_3_FD_90092 | JGI IMG/M metagenome (GOLD analysis project Ga0116223, IMG submission 90092) | Peat soil microbial communities from Weissenstadt, Germany - Sb_50d_a_PC metaG | ecosystem: Environmental > Terrestrial > Soil > Wetlands > Peat | place: Germany: Weissenstadt | collected 2010-09-21 | reverse complement strand
GCCAACTGGAATTGCTGGAGCATGCCGTGGCCGCGGCCCTTACTGCGGTGAATTCAGAACACGCAACAGCCCATTTTCGCCACTGCGGCTATGGTCTATAAATACTCAGAAAATGGTCTAGTGGAGTGGAATTCGCTTTCATGAGCGGCGACCACGCTCACCGCCCCCGCAGCATCCCGACGCCGATCTGTCCGTCCAGATTCTGATCCGGCCGAGGTTTGTCGCCGCCTCCGAACCACACGCGGATCGAATCTTCCCTGGACAAAAACACCGCCGGATCGCACATCACTGCGCTGTTCCAGGCTTCCATTCCGGCCAGCGGGGCGAAGCTCGTTTCGCGCTCCCAGTGCGTGCCGTCGGCCGATCGGGCCAGTCCGATGCGGCGATGCTCCGCGCGGTCGCGGCCGGTGTACAGCATCCACCACGCGCCTCCCGAAGTCCACACTGCCGGCTCACCTAAGCCCACTTCGTCGAAGGCCCCGCGCGCGCCCAATTCGAGAATCGGATTCGAGCGCAGCTTCTCCCATCGCACTCCATCGCGCGAACGCGCCAGGCCCAGCCGCTGCCGGCCCGCGCGGTCCTGCCCCAGATAGAACATGTAGAAACCGTCGCCCGCGCGAATCACGTATGGGTCGGCCACACCGCGCTCGTCGAAACTGCCGCGCGGACCCACTGACACCACCGCTTGCGGCTCTTTAGTCCAACTCGCACCGTCGTGCGACCGCGCCAGGCCAATGCGCAACGGGTCGCCCGCTTCATACCAGTAGAGAATCTGATCGTCATCGGCCACGGCGCTGCCGTTAGCCGCGATGTAGCTGCCCTCCCAGCCTTCCGGCGACAAAACGCGGCCCGTCTTCAACCACGAGTTCCCATCCTGCGACACCGCTGCCAAAGTATGCCAGGTGCGACCGTCGAACCCCGAATACAAATTCCAATATTGACGGCGAAAGAACACCACCGAGGGGTTCAGCACATCCACGGAATCCCATTCGCCGGGCGCGCCCGGCGCCAGCACCGGCCCTGCTTGCGGCTCCCAGGTGAAGGGCGCGCGCGGACCCCGCGCCTCCGGTGGCGGCAACGTGAAATCGGCGTAGCGGCCGCATCCCGCCAGACCGCCAGCGAGCCCCGCGGCGGCGGCCAGAGGCAGCTTCAGCACATCCCGACGCTTCACACCGGAACCCGGATCTCAAGTTTTGCGCCCTCACCCGGACGCGACTGAATCCCCAACTCGCCGCCCAGCATGCGTACGCGGCGCTTGACGCTCACCGGCCCCAGCCGCAGCAGTTCGAGCTCCTCCAGCGTAAATTCACCCGCGAAAGGAAACCCGCTGCCATTGTCCTGCACCACGATCTCCAGCCTCGGGCCGCGCCGCGACGCCGAAATCGCCACCCGCGTCGCGCCGGAGTGCTTCTGAATATTGTTCAGCGTCTCGCGAACGATCTGCAGCACCTCCAGCGACACTTCGGTTTCCCCGGGATCGGCGACATCGCCCGCGGAAAACTCCGCCGTGATGCCGGTGTCGCGCTGGAACAACTCCGCCATGCGCCCCAGCGACGCGGTCAGACTCATGCCCTCATCAGCGGGCCGCATGCTGCGGACGAAGCTGCGCAGGTCCGCCACCTGGGACCGGCACAGCTCCTGCAACTGGCTCAATTCGGTGGCGGCCGCCGCCACGTCCCGAGCCAGCAGTTTGCGGACAATCTCCAGGCGCATCTGGAAACTGATGAAACTCTGCATGGGGCCGTCGTGAAAGTCCGCCGCGATCCGCTGCCGTTCGGCTTCGCGCGCCAGTTGCGCCTGGGAACGGATGATCACGTTGTTGCGCAAGGTGGAGGACATACGTTCCTCCAGGAAGCGCTTGTAAAACGCCAGAGCCGCGGCCAGCCCGCCCATCGCCACTGCGGCGAGCGCCAGTTTCCCCGGTCCGCCCGCGGGTACCAGGAGCGCCACAGCGATGGCCACGCCCGCGGCGACCCACGCTCGCAACAGATCCTGCATCATCACGGTGGAAGCCAGCAGATATCCGCACGTAAACAGCGGCGGCCAGGAGTCCGGGGCGAGCCAGGCCCACAGCCCGAAGCAGGCCGCGTCGGCGGCGGTGCACACGGCCGCTCGCAACGGCGTATCGAAGTTGCTCTCCAGTTGCACGCCCACCGCGAACATGGCGTAAGCGCCCAGCACCGCCAGAACCCAAGTCACGTGCCAACCGGCTCCGAAAATGAACCAGCCCAAGCACGCCACTGCCAGCACAGTGCGCGCGATGCGGAGCGCTAATCGCCCCTTATACGGGACCATAACCGGGAACCATGAAAGCTCTTCTGTGGTAGGCCGGACCCCCATGTCCGCGCCGGACGCCCCAGTCCGGCTTCTTGTTAGCGGCGATACAGATACAGCCGATGGCTGCGGCCTTCGCCGTCATCGTCGATATCGACGGTCTTCTCCGCCCTCCAGGCCGCGAACTGGAAATCGTGCGCCACAATGCGAGCGCCCTTCTTGAGCTGTTTCTCGAGCATCGGCGTGACCAACTCATTGCCCACCGGCAGCAGGTACACAGTAATGAGATCGGCGGAAGAGTAATCCTGCTTCAGTAGGTCGCCATGAATGATCCGGGCCGTGGCCGCGAGGCCCAGCGTTTTGATCCGGTCCGAACTCTGCCGCCACAGCGAATCGTCGAATTCGACGCCGGTCGAGTCGGCCTTGTACTTCTGCGCGGCCACGATTACGATCCGTCCGTCGCCCGACCCCAGGTCGAACATCTTCTCGCCCGCCTTAAGCTCACCCAGTTGCAGCATCTTATCGACAATCGCCAGCGGTGTCGGGAAGTAGGGGGCGAGAGCCTGGGTCTTATCCTGAGCCGGCGCGATCCAAACGACCAGCGCGGCGGCGGCGACCAAGATCACAAACCTTAGAATTCGCATCTAAGGTTCAATATATACCCGCACGCGGTTGCTGCTCGCTCCCGCTGCTTCAATGTAGAGCTCGGCGGGACCGTAGTTGACGATCTTGGGGATCTCGACTTCAATCAAATAGAAGCCCACATAGCCCGGCGCCAGCACCGCCCGCGTGATCTCCACCGGCGCGCGATCGAGCCAAGCCTTCATCGGAGCCACCACGCGGGGCGGATTGTCCAGCGAAGCCGGCACCGCCATCCCGGTGGGCCACTCCGGAGTCACTTGTCCCAGTCCAGTAGAAAGAATCTGCATGCGTGCTCCGGAATGCGCCGGATGCATGGCGTCCAGCAGCATGCCGCTATCGGCATCCAGCAGCCACGGCGCGCCGTCGCGATTCACGAAGATCGCCGGAGCGGTCTGACCCAGCGGCAAGGGCTCAAACACCCGGCGGCCCCCGGCGCCGTCGATGGTCAGCGACACCGTCGCGCCGCGCGCCTCGAAGGGAACCTGAAGCTGGGATTCCGCGTCGCTCGCCGCCAGCACCGGAACGTTCAAGCTCCCGGCGCGAGCCGCGTCCACCTTAGCGCCCGCCACGCTCACCAGCGATCCCGGGGCCACCGCGCGCGCGACGAAATCGGCGGCGCTGACCACTCGCGGGTCGCCCATACGATGCGGCGCCAGCGCCACGTAGGTGCCTAATCCTTCGAGCGCTACCCACAGCTGATGACCGCCATCGTCCAGCTTGACATCCGCAGCCGCGGCCTGCGGCAGCCCGCCCAGCGCGGTCCACGGCGAGGCCGCGCCCAACGAGCCCAGGTCCGTGCGGGTGAAAAACACACCCTGCCGCGTGGCCACATAGATCGCCCCGCTGGCGCGGTCGGCCGTCACACCGCTAGCGGCGATGTCAGGCAGATTGGCCGTGATGCTGTCCCAAAATGCGCCGCCGTTCTGCGTGCGCACCGCGTGCACGGGGACGTTCAAATCCGCACTCGCAGCGTGCGCGCCCAGCACCGCAACGGCGATGCGCGGGTCCTGTGGATCAACCCAGAACGCGCTCACCGGAGAGGGTTGCCGCACCCCTCCTTGCGTCAGATAGGTCTGCCAGGTCCGGCCATCGGACGATACTTGAATGCTGCCGTCGGCCATCCCGGTGTAGACGTACTGTCCGCGAATCGCAACCGCGGTGACCTCGGTTCTTCGCTCCAGCGTCAGCGCCTGCCGCAGACGCAATTCGGTCTGGGCATCGCTGGCATCGTCGGGTCTCCAGGCGAGTTTCTCGCCGGGCTGCCACTCCACCACACTGGCATCGGTCAGCTCCACGCGCGCGCCCCGGCCCTCCGCGGGCAGACTGCGGATCCGCGCCACCGGCAAGTTCGGAAGACCCTGGTTCATCCCGCTCCAGGACTTGCCTCCGTCCACCGACCGGAACACCCCCGCGGTGCCCGCGACCACCACCTCGTCGGGATTCACCGGCGATACGCCTAAGTCCCGCAACCCTTCGCCGACAATCGAGCCGGAACGAAACCCGGTCAAGTTTTCCCACACCGCGCCGCCATCGTCAGAGCGGTACACCAACCGCCCAAACCCGTACAGCCTCGCCCCTTGCCCGGCTGCGGCGCGCACTGTCAGCGAGCGCTCCGGGAGGCGGTTCACCGGCACTGAAGGAGACGGCGCCGGCTCGTTCGCGGTGACCGGAGTCCAGGTCTCAAAGTCGGTGGTCTCGAAATTCGCGCCCAATGCCGTGCGGATCGTCAGCCGCGATCCGTCGGCCGAGTACCACACGCGCTCCACCGGCCCGGTCGCCAAACCGGCTAGCGCCAGATCCACGGACGCGTTGCCGACCCGCCGCCAGTCCATGCTTGAACTGGGACTCGAAGTGGAGGCAGCCGCGGTTGTTGGGTTCGGCGATTGGGCCTGCGCGGAAAATGACCAAACGAACCCGAGGCTCGCTAGCCCGAACAGCAGGCGTCCGCCGCCAAACCGCCCCTTCCTCCGAGTTGTGTCCTTATGGGACATGCAATGAGTCCATTGTACTCTTATCTGATCGGCGGTTCATCCTGGAAACTGTTGATTTCAGTGCCCCCAGTTCCTTGGACTCGTCAGGCGGGTCACTTGCAACAGCACGTTTGGTGGTAGACTGTTTCTACTGTTAGTTCTGGGCCCAGCCGATGTAGGGGTCGAGGACAGAGATTGAGTGTGTCTATGGCTAGGACGGTCGGGGCGTCGACGGCGAAGTTGTCGCTTCTCGCGGCGGCATCGGTCGCAGTGTGCCTGGCTCAGTTTCCTTCCTTCCATATCCCCACGCTCGGCGCCGAACAGTACGCGGCTCAAGCGGTCTCCGTCACCGGGGACGTTTCCGTGCTCAAGGATACGCAGCCTTGGGCCATCTCGGTCGGCGATTCCATTCAAGTTCAGCAATTGATCCTCACCGGAGAAGATGGTCACGCGCTGTTCCAGGTTTCCGACGGCAGCACGTTTGAGGTGTTTCCCAACTCCCGTGTAGTGTTCCGCAAGAATCCCGGCAACTGGAAGGATCTGATCGACCTTCTGGTCGGGCGCGTGCGCGTTCACATCGAGCATTTGGGTAATATGCCCAACCCCAACCGGATTCTGACGCCCACCGCCGTGATCTCGGTGCGCGGCACCACTTTCGACGTTTCGGTTACCGATGACGACGAAACCACGGAAGTCGATGTCGAAGAAGGCACGGTGGAAGTGGATCACGCACTGCTGCCCCGCGGCGCTCCGGCGACGCTCCACACCGGCGACCACCTGATTGTCCGCAAGTCCGAACCGATCGCGCATAGCGTCATCGATAAGGGGCAAATCGCCCGCCAGGTGCTGCGCGCTGTGATGGACGCAGTTACTACCATGAGCACCCGTGGCGCTCGCGTTGGCGGTACCGGCGGTGTTTCCGGCGGTCCGATCGGCGTCGGCGATACCGGCAAGACTGCTCCGCCGCCCGCTCCTCCACCGCCGCCTCCGCCACCACCTCCGATTCCTTAAGTACGCTCGCCGGGCAGAGATCGGGATGGATTACGACCATGACAAAGTCGACGAGATGGTGTTGGCCTTGCTGTGTCTGACGATCACGGATGAAGATGACTGGGGAGCGCGTACCTGGAAATCCCATGACTGGGATGCAATGGACCGGTTGCATGCCAAGGGGTACATCTCGGACCCGAAGAGCAAGGCGAAGTCGGTAGTGTTGAGTCCGGACGGAGTGCGCCGGGCGCGAGAGTTATTCGAGCGGTACTTCGCGCGGAAGAGCCGAACAGCGCCGGGTTAGAAACGGGCGGCGCGACCGTTCAGGACTTGTTCGATCCGTGCCCCGCATCGCTTTCCGGAGCGCCGGTCTGGGCCCGGCTGGGTTCGTAGCGGATTTCACGCTGCCAGTTTTTGCGCCGCGTGCGGCTGGATTGCCTAAGGCGCACCCGTCGGGTGCCGGGACGCGAACGCGCCTAGAGCTTTCTTACGTTTCGGGCCGCGGCGAGTTCAGGTGGCCCCTGGCTCTCTTGGCGTTCACTCGCGTTTCGCCGGCAGAGCTGTTCTCCTAACGCATTGACAATCCGTGTGATCCGCCCAAGACTGCGGCCATCCCGCTGGGAATCCTTGCCAACCCCCGCTACCGTGGGAGTGGGAGAAGTCTCTTGCGTTCGTCCCTGCGTCACATATTAGTCCGAATCCGACAAAATCCGACAGATCCGACACCAGGGGAAAAAGTGTCGACCGTTCAAGGTCGGTCGGCCGGCCTGGAGGGCGCCTGCCGCTCACGCTACTATGAGCGGCCATCCTTATGGACGGATTACGGGCGTCTGAGCCGCAGGCCTCAGCGTCTGCTGGCCGCTCGTGGCCATTCTATACTACGGACTAATGGAACCGGACATCCGGGAAAAGTTCGAGGCCGCGCTGGCTCTGACGTTGGAAAACCATCGCGTCGCGATGGAGGAAATCGACAAGCATAGCAAGGCGTCCGAAGAGCGCGACAAGCGTCTCGACGAAAAATTCGAAAAGCAACACCAAGCCGCCATGAAGCGCATGGACCGCTTCGACAAGAGTCGCGTCGGCGTCCGCAAGCTGATCGTAGCGGGGATGCAAGTAGTCAACCACCTGGCCAAAGAAAATCGGGAAGCCCGTGCGGATACCAGGGCGTTGAAGGCCGAGCTGCGGGAGCTTAAGACTGAAATGCGGGCCTTCGTCAAATCCCAAGGGAACGGTCACCGCGGGCCGAACGGTCGACGAGCCCGCTGAACCAAGACCGTCGGGGCGGGCATGCCTCGTGCACCAAAACGAACCCGAGTGGCACGGGTTACCGGATGCCTACGCCCCCAGCCAAGCCGTCACGGCCCTATTCACCAGGAACGCGCACACATACGCCATCCCCGTCATGTAGGCGAATTGCGCCGCGGGCCAGCGCCAGCCGCCGGTCTCCCGCCGCACGATGGCCAGCGTCGACATGCACTGCATCGCGAACGCGAAGAACACCAACAGGGCCGCTGCGCCGCCGGGAGTCAGATCGTGGCGTACGGCTTCTTGCAGTCCGTGCGAATTCTCCTCGCCGCCTTCGATCCCGTAGATCGTTCCCAGAGTGCTTACGATGGTCTCGCGCGCCGCCAGCGACGTGATCAGCCCGATCCCGATCTTCCAGTTAAACCCCAGCGGACGGAGCGCCGGTTCCACTGCATGCCCCACGTGCCCGGCGAAGCTCTCGGCGATGTCCGGCGGTTTGCCTCCCGCCAGCGGCAGGTGCGCCAGCACCCAGATCATTATGGCGACGGCCAGAATGATCGTCCCGGCGCGCTTCAGGAACACCGCCGACCGGTCATAGAGGCGCAAGGCCAGCGACTGCGCCGTGGGCCAGCGATACGGCGGCATCTCCATCACGAAGGAAGACCGCTTGCTGCGCAATATGGTTGACTTCAGCAATCGCGCCGTCAACGCCGCGGCCGCAAATCCCAACACATACAAGCCCAGCATCGCCGCCGCGCGGGTGTGCAGGAAGAAGCCCAGCACCGGCCGGTCCGGAATGAACGCCGAGATCACCAGCGTATAGACCGGCAGCCGCGCCGAGCAGGTCATGAAAGGCGCGATCAGAATCGTCGCCATGCGGTCGCGCTTGTTCTCGATGGTGCGCGTCGCCATGATCGCCGGCACCGCGCAGGCATAGGCCGAAAGCAGCGGGATGAAGCTCTTGCCCTGCAGCCCGAAGCGCGCCATGGTGCGGTCGGCGATCAGCGCCGCGCGGGCCAGATAACCGGAGTCCTCCAGAATCCCGATAAACAGGAACAGCAGCAGGATCTGCGGCAGGAATCCCACCACGTTGCCGACGCCGCTCCATATTCCATCTACGACCAAGGAGCGCAGCGCCAGATTCGGAATCAGCGATCCGATCCATTGCCCGGAAGAGGCGATGCCCGCTTGCACCGCGTTCATCAGCGGAGCCGCTCCGGTGAAGATGGTCTCGAACACCGCGACCACTACCAGCACAAACACCAGCGGACCGACCACCGGGTGCAGGAAGATGCGGTCCAAACGGCGCGTCCAGTGCGGCGGCGCTGGAGGGTGATAGCCGCCCTTCAATCCGATCTTGGCCGCCCAGGCGCGGCACTTGGGGATGTCCTGCAACACCGGCAGTTCCACCCGCGGCGCCGGCCGCGGTTCGGCGTGCGTCGCGCCGCCCAGGAACCGGAAGACCTTGTCCAACCCCTCGCCCTTGGAAGCCGAAACCAGCGCTACAGGAGCGCCCAGTTGCATCCCCAGTTCGGCCGCGTCCACCTCGCCGCCGCGCTTGGCCAGATCGTCGGCCATGTTCAGGATCACCAGCGTCGGCAAGCCCAGGCTCAGCACCGGAGCCGCCAGCACCAGGTGGCGCGCCAGGTTGGTCACATCCAGGATCAGCAGGACCGCGTCCGGCCGCGGCATATCTTTCATTTCGCCCAGCAGCACATCGTGGGTGACCTGCTCGTCTTCGGTGCGCGGACTCAAGCTGTACACGCCCGGCAGATCGACGACGAACACCTCGCGGTTTCCATCGACGCGCACGCGCCCCATGTGATGCTCCACCGTGACGCCAGGGAAGTTGGCGACCTTTTGCCGCAGACCGGTCAGGCGGTTGAACAGCGTGGATTTGCCCGAGTTGGGCGGCCCTATGATCGCGACCACGTGCCGCTTGACGCCGTCCGGTGGCGCAGGCAGTGTGGCCACGGGGCCTCCATTGTCACACGCGCACGACGGACTTACGCCTGTGCGCTCCCGACTATCGGACATGGAATGCGCTTTACCCTTCCGCGGGAGTTGGATCGACGCGCAAAAGCAGCCGACGGGCGGTTTCGCGCCGCAGCGCGATCTCCGAGCCGTCCACCTGGAACACCCGCGGATCGCCGCCGGGCGCCGAGTTCGCGGGCGTCACCGTATGGCCGGGCACAAAACCCATTTCCATCAGCCGCGTCGCGTCTTCCACAGGCAGATCCAGCCGGTCGATGATTCCGGATTCACCCCGCTTCAGTTCCGTCAAATTCCGAGCGGAACGGTTCATGCGGAGCTGATGCCGGACCTGGCTCGCCCGGTGGACCTTCTTGCTACTCATTTGCACCTTGAACCAACTCACCAGCCATAATTCTTTAATCTCAGACTCTTGGGTAAGCAGCATGGCGACTACAGGGTTGCATCTGGACTTCCAAAACGCTGCCCGGCCCAAACTCCACTATTACTATACAACAAACCGGACCGATTAGGTCTGAGATCCAATGAAGTGCGCGATCTGGCGCTTGAAAGGAATTGTGGCCAGGGTGAGGGGGCGCAGGCGGGCACGGGGCTGGGTAACGTCTGTTGGGAATAATCCCGAACTAAACAGTGGATTATCGGACGAGGCCTGAATGGAGTGCCCGGTTTGCCACCTTACAAATCTGCCGAATAGTTTCCGCTGCGATTGCGGGTATGATTTCCGGCCGCAGTCGGGCAGTTCCCGATCATCGTTGCGCGTCGGCACCCGTGGCGTGTTTGGCTGGACTTTGTCCATTGCGGGAGTCGTCACCGCTTTAGGACTCATCGGATCGCAGGCAAACCCTCTGACCTTCGTGATGTTAGTGCTGCTGATTCCTCCCCACCTTGCGCTCGTGATTGCTTGGGTCGTGTGGGGCCGTTCTCCGTCGAAATTTGAATCGCGGCGCGCGGGAACGGCCTTGTTATCGGGGCTTTTCGCCTGTTCACTCAACATCACGATCTTTTGGATGCGCGGAATCTGGATGAACGCGCGTCGGACAGATCCGTCGGTATGGAGTCAGTTCGACAAGTTCGCGGTGCCAGGTGGCGTCCTGCTTGCTTACGCTCTCGTGGCGGGAGTTGTTGGAGAAGGTCGAGGACAACTGGCGCTGCTAATCGCTGCTGTAACGGGCTGGCTCATCTGGATAACGGGTGGCATCGGGATTCTGTAGACGGATGACGAATGTCCCCAGCGCCCTGAAATCCGCTGTTCGCGTCGGACCCATCGCAAAAAAGAGCTAAGGGAGGGGTGATCTGGCCCAGAGGGGGGGAAAGGAGTCAGGAGCGAAGGAGTCAGGAGTCAGAATGAGGGTTGGGCTAGCGCGGTTCTTATTCTGACTACTGACTCCTGACTCCTAGATGTCGTAGTACAGCGCGAACTCGTAGGGATGCGGTCGCAACCGTACGGCATCGGCTTCGTTCTTGCGCTTGTAATTGATGTAGTTCTCCAGCAGATCCGCCGTGAACACGTCGCCTTTAAGCATGAAGGCATTGTCGTCTTCCAGGCACGCCAGCGCCTCTTCGAGCGACGCGGGCATCGACGGCACCGCCTTCATCTCTTCCGGCGTCAGATCGTAGATATCCTTGTCCAGAGGCTGGCCCGGATCGATCTTGTTCATGACCCCGTCGAGACCCGCCATCATCATGGCCGCGAACGCCAGGTAGGGGTTCGCGCTCGGATCGGGCGGACGGAACTCCACGCGCTTGGCCTTGGGCGAGGCCGAGTACATCGGAATGCGGCATGCCGCCGAGCGGTTCCGCCGCGAGTAGGCCAGGTTCACCGGAGCCTCATACCCCGGCACCAGGCGCTTGTAGCTGTTGGTGGTCGGAGCGATGATCGCCGCCAGCGCCCGCGCGTGTTTCAGTAGGCCGCCGATGTACCACAGCGCCATCTGGCTCAAGCCCGCGTACAGATCGCCCGCGAACAGCGGCTTGCCGCCTTTCCACAGGCTTTGGTGCGTGTGCATGCCGCTGCCGTTATCGCCGAACAGCGGCTTGGGCATGAACGTCACGCTGCGCCCGTACTGATACGCCACGTTGCGGACCACGTACTTGTAGGTCATCATGTTGTCGGCCGACTTCACCAGCGAGTTGAAGCGCTGATCGATCTCGGCCTGCCCGCCGGTGGCAACTTCGTGGTGGTGACACTCGATGTCCATGCCGCACCCGATCATCGTCTCCACCATCTCGGCGCGCAGATCCTGATGGTGATCCGTCGGCGGCACCGGGAAATAGCCTTCCTTGTACCGCGGCCGGTAGCCCAGGTTGTTGGCTTCCCGGCCGGAGTTCCAGCGGCCCTCCTCGGCGTCGATGAAGTAGTAGCCGCTGTTCGCCGTCTGATCGAAGCGGATGTTATCGAAGATAAAGAACTCCGCTTCCGCTCCGAAATACGCCGTGTCGGCGAGGCCGGAGTTGGTCAGGTACATCTCGGCTTTCTTGGCGATATTGCGCGGGTCCCGGTCATAGGCTTGCCGCGTGATCGGATCGATGGCGTCGCATACCATTACTAATGTTTTCGTTTCGAAAAACGGATCGATCATGGCGGTGGCCGGGTCGGGAACCAAGAGCATGTCGCTTTCATTGATGGCCTGCCACCCCCGGATCGAACTCCCGTCGAACCCAAAACCTTCCTCGAACGAACTTTCGCTGAGTTCCGTGATGGGGTAGGTTACATGTTGTTGAACGCCAGGCAGGTCTGTGAACCGCAGATCAAGCTGCTTGACGTCGTGCTTCTTTGCCAAATCGAGTACATCTTTGGGGGTTTTACTCATTTCTACATGGTAGTCGAACACAGACGCACAATGTTCATGAATTCTGTTTATGGAGCGCACTCGGGAAAGTGATCGGCGCTGCGGTGGGGCGGTCCCCCCGGCCCGCCGCCGGCCCTCTGGCTGGCGCGGTATAACTCTGGTTATACTAAAGAGGTGAAAACCGCCGTTTCCGTGCCCGACGACCTTTTCCACTCGGCGGAGGAGGCGGCCCGCCGACTCCGGGTTTCCAGGAGTCAACTCTACGCCACGGCAATCGCGGAGTTCCTCGACCGGCGGCAAACCCACGCCATCACGAAGCGGCTGAATGCAGTGTACTCGCGCCGGCACGCCAAGGTGGACCCCGCTTTACAACGCGCGCAACTGAAATCCCTCGATAAGGACTCCTGGTAAAGCGCCGATGGCCGAGAGCTTGCGGGGAGAGCTCCAGCGCGGAGAGATCTGGTGGGCCGATCTGCCTGAGCCTCGCCGCTCCGAGCCCGGATTCCGCAGGCCCGTCTTGGTCGTCCAGGCGGACGCATTCAACCGCAGCCGCATTCAGACCGTGATCGTTGCGGTGATCACCGGCAACCTGGAACTTGCCGCCGCCCCAGGCAATGTCCTGCTGCCGGCCCGCTCCTCGGGCCTTCCCCGAGACTCGGTCGTGAATGTCTCCCAAGTTCTCACAGTCGATCGCGACTACCTTACGGAGCGCGCAGGCACGCTGCCAGCGCGAATGCAGGATTCGGTGGATGGAGGCTTACGCTCGGTGCTCCAACTGTAACCGGACCTGAAGGGCACCGTTTGTCGAATGGGAATGGCAGCGCACGGCGCTGCCCACCAGACCTACTCTTTCGCGGCGATCCCCAGAGCTTTCATCTTCCGGTACAAGTGGCTCCGCTCCAGCCCCAGCAACTCGGCCGTCCGCGTGACGTTGCCCTTGGCTTCCTCGAGCTTCTTAAGGATGTAGTCGCGCTCGGCCGCCTCGCGCACTTCCTGCAGGCTCCCAAAGGGTTCCACGGGACGATCGAACACCGCCCGGCGCGAGCGGTCTAGGGGAATGTGGCGCGCGTCAATCCGGGTCTGCGGATTCATGATCACGATCCGCTCCATCAGATTCCGCAATTCCCGCACGTTCCCCGGCCAGGGATACTCTTCGAGCACCCGCAGCGCTTCCGCCGTCAGCTCCTTGGGCTTGCGCCCATACGCCGTGGTGAACTCCCGGAGGAAGTGATCCGCCAGCAACCGCGCATCCTCGATGCGCTCGCGCAGCGGCGGCACGTGAAAGGGCACCACGTTGAGGCGGTAAAACAGATCTTCGCGAAAATTCCCGCGCTCGATCTCTTCCTCCAGGTTCTTGTTGGTGGAAGCCACCACGCGCACGTCCACCTGGATCGACTCCGCCGCGCCCACCGGCTCGAAGCGTTGCTCATCCACCGCGCGCAGCACCTTGGCCTGGGTCTTCAGGCTCATGTCGCCGACCTCGTCCAGGAACAAAGTTCCCTGGTCGGCCTTTTCCAGCTTGCCGATCTTGTCTTCCCCGGCCCCCGCAAAGCTGCCCTTGCGATGCCCGAACAGCTCGCTTTCGATCAGCTCCTCCGGGATCGCCGCGCAGTTTACCTCGACGAAGGCTTCGGAGGCGCGGGCGCTGGCGGCGTGAATCGCGTGCGCGATCAGTTCCTTGCCCGTGCCGCTTTCCCCGAAGATCAGCACGCGTCCGTTGGTCGCCGCCATCAGCGTGAGCTGCTGCCGCAACGCTTTCATCGGCACGCTTTCGCCGATGATACGGGGAGCAGCCTCGCCGGACTCCTTCAGGCGGCTCAACTCCAGCTCCAGCTTGCGCTGCTGCGCCGCGTTGTTGAGCACCACCACGACTTTCTCGATGGTCAGCGGCTTCTCCAGAAAATCGAAAGCGCCGAGTTTGGTGGCGCGCACGGCGGTCTCGATGGTGCCGTGCCCGGAAATGATCACGACCTGGGGGCGGTCCGCGAAGGGGATCTCTTGAATGCGCGCCAGCGTTTCCAAGCCGTCCATGCCGGGCAGCCACACGTCCAGGACCACCAGATCGTAGGAGGATCGCGCCAACTCCTCCAGGCTGGCTTCGCCCGTGGCCACGGCATGACAGCGGAATCCTTCATCGGTGAGCACGCCGCATAGCGATTCGCGGATGCCCGGTTCGTCGTCGACGATCAGAACGCGGGCGCTCTTCAACCCCGGGCTCCCGCAGTCGATGTGACTCCGGCGGTCGGGGCAACCGCAGGGGCATCCGAAACCGGGCTGTCCGCGGCCGACGCGTCCACCGCCGGCGCTTCGGTCACCGCGCCCTCTTCGACTCCCGCGGCCGCCGTAAGCTCCACGTAAAAACGCGCCCCCGCCGGCCGATTGTCTTCCACCCGAATGCGCGCGCTGTGCTCGCTCAGGATATGGCTCACGATGGCCAGGCCCAGACCGGTTCCCCGTCCTTTGGTCGAGAAATACGGCAGAAACAGCTTTTCTTTGTCGGCAGCGGAAATCCCGCAGCCGGTATCGGCCACCAGCAATTCCACCGTCTCCGGAGCCGTGACCCGTGTGGTCACCAGCAACCGCTTCACCAGCGAATCGCGCATGGCCTCGGCGGCGTTGTCTACCAGGTTCACCACCACGCGTTTGAACTGCTCCGGATCCAAACTTACTGCCGGCATATTGGGGGCCAGATCCACGCGCAGATCGATCCCCTCCAAACGTCCCGCGAACACATCCAGCGCGTTGCGCACGATCTCGTTCAAAGCGCAGGCGACCGGTTGCGCCGCCGGGAACCGCGAGAAGCGCGAGAATTCGTCCGCCAGCGTCTTCACCGACTCCACCTCGCGCGAAATCGTCGCCGAGCATTCGCGCAAAATCCGCTGGGCTTCGGGGGTCTGGGCGCCCCGGTCGAGTTGGCGCGCGATGCGCTCCGCCGACAGAGCAATGGGCGTCAGCGGGTTCTTCAACTCGTGCGCAATGCGCCGGGCCACTTCATGCCACGCCGCGGCTTTCTGCGCGCGCAGCAATTCGCTGGTGTCTTCGAGCACTACCACGAAGCCCGACGCCTCCCCGTCCCGTGACGGCAGCGCGGAGACCACCACGGCTAGATGCAGCAGTTGTCCCGGCGCTTGCACGTCCAGTTGGCTGGAGGCGATGCCGGTGCGCCGCGCGCGTTTCATCAGATACGCGATCTCACTCAAGTCGTCGGACGGGAACAGGTCCGCCAGGTGCTGGGCGCGCCCTTCGGCGGGAAACGCCGCGGCCGGAAACAGCTTTTCGAGCGCCCGGTTCACGTGCTGGATGCGGCCATCGGCGGATAAAGTGATCACGCCGGTGGGGATGCTTTCGAGAATCGTTTCGGTAAAGCGCCGCCGGTTTTCCAGCTCCTGGCTGTTGCCTTCGAGCGCGTTCATCATCTCGTTGAAGGACCGTACCAGCGTGGCCAGTTCGTCGATTGCTCCTTCCCGCACCCGGTACGCCAGGTTGCCTCGCCGCACCTGGGCTGCGGCGTCCAGCAGCGCCGCGATCGGTCCGCTAATTTGGCGCGAGAGAAGCAGCGCGATCCAGGTGGCCACGAATAGAATGAACAGGGCGATCAATAACAGGAACAGCAGGTAAAGATTGCGGATGGAGCGCTTATTGGCCGAAAGCTGGTCGTATTCGCGAACGTAGCGCTGAATGAGCCGCTCTTTCTCCGCCAGATCCGCGCGCGGGCGCACCCGCACGACGAGCGTCCCCAGCGATCCCAGTTGCGCCCGGGCGGTGAACAGTTCGCCCGATCCGGCCGCGGTCGGGCACAAGGGCTGGCCTACGCCCTTCTCGTCTTCGAGACGCATCTCGGCAATGCGGTTGGCCTTGCACAACTGCGCGAAATCGGCGGTGCCCGCTTGCGCCTCCGGCATCGTCGAGATCCATTTAGCCAGCGCGTCGGCGCGCCCTTGCACCTCGTCCCCCAGGGCGACCCCGGTGTCGATCAGTTCCAGGCGCACGCCCTCGGCCGGACGGCTGAACCATTTCTCCACGGTGCGATTGAGAATCACGTAGCTGAACAGCACCAGGAAAACCACGGGCAGGAAACTCAACGCCAGCGCGCCCAGCACGAACTTGGACTGCAGGCGCGAGCCCTCGCGGTTGCGCCGGCGCTCCAGGTAGAGCTTGACGCCGGTGCGGAACAGCATGAAGCTCAGGGTCACCGTCAGGACGAAGATCAGCGTGGAGATGGCCCAGAAGAAAACGGTTTGCGTGGCATTGGCGGGGGCCTCGGTGAATTTGAAGGAGACCTGCCACACCACCAGCGTCAGCAGGATCGCCAACACCGCCAGGCCCGCGAATAATCGCCGCTTGCGCATGCGTGTCTTTAATTATAGGCACCGCGACTGACGCTGATTCCACCCCGCATTGTATCCTGGTACGAGTCCCACGACACCGAGGTTCTTTGTTTGAATCGTATTTCGCTCGCGTTCCGTAGCTTTTTTTCGATCCTGTTTGGCGGCTCGCTCGCACCTGAGGTCGCGCAAGCCTTCGGCTATTCGAAAGCCTTGCCGGTCAAGACCGCATCCGCGGCCAAGGCGGCTGAGCCATCCAAGCCCGCGCCGCCGCCCAAGCCCCAAGCGGGACCCTCCGACGGCGCTGTCCAGATGTTGGCGCTGCTCCAGCGCGACGCTCGCTTGGTAGATTTCCTGATGGAGGACGTCTCACCGTACACCGACGCCCAGGTCGGCGCGGCCATTCGCGACGTGCAGGCCCAGGCTCGCGAAGCGCTCACCCGGTATCTGCGTTTGGTCCCGGTGCTCGACGGAGTAGAAGGCGAGTTCACCCCGGCCGCCAGTCTGGCCCCCACGGAAGTGAAATTCATCGGCAACGTTCCTGCCGACGGCAAAGCGCCGGGCGGCCTGCTGCGGCACAAAGGTTGGAAGGCGCAAGCGGTGGACCTTCCGGCGGCGACGCCCGGCCAGGTCATCGCACCGGCGGAACTGGAAATCGAGTAGGGCCGGCGGACGCTACGCAGTTTCTCGCATTCGCTTCACGATCATCTCCACCGCGCGCTGCGCCGAGAGCGCGGCGCCTTCCTGCCACGTGGTCAGGTGACTGCAGTGGTCGCCCGCGAAATAGATCCGATCGTCGGGAATGAGGAACTCCCTGTATGGCCCCTCATGATAGCCGTTGCCCAGGACCCACGACCCCAGATTGAACGGGATCTTGCTCCACGACACATACAGCGGTTTCGTCAGCTCCTTGCTCCGTCCGGGATGCAGCCGCTCCACGGCCGCCCGCGACGCCGCGAATTTGGCTTCGATCGATGGCAGACGCCCGAATTCTCCGCTCTCGGTTCCGTAGCCCGCCACCACCACACCCTTCTCCGAGAACATCCCGCCACTGGGATACCAGACGTTTGCGAGCGTGGAGGACTCGACGCTGATCGGCCCCCCGGAGAGCCAGGAAATCCCGCCGTAGATATTGTTCTCCTGTTCCCAAAAACGCCGGGATTCCCAAGCGATCTTGTAAGCTGCGGCGTAGCCTACTTGATTGACGGCCGCAGACACGCGCGGGGAAAAGTCGTTCTGCGTCGTCTTCAAGAGACTCAGCGGCAGCGTGCAGATGCAGTAGGACGCCTCCAGGCTCCGCGCCGCGCCCCGCTCCGTGTAAACGACGCGCACTCCGTTGGGCGTCTTCCGGATCTCTTTTACAGGGCATCCGTACTTAACCACCTTGCCGAGTTTCTGGGCGAAAGCGTGGGCGATCCGGTCCATCCCGCCCACGGGCTGGAACATGGTGGCCTGGAAATCCAGTCCCTCTTCAACCATGAGGCCCGGCCAGAACGACGCGTCGAGCAGCGCGTGCATCGGCAGCGGTTCGCGGCGCTCCTCGTCGATTTCGGCGGCGCCGGGTAAGCGCTTCAGTCCGGCCCGGCTGGAGCCTGCGTACACGTAGTCGGACCGCAAATCGCCGAAACTCCGCAGGAAAGCCAGCATCCGCTCGCGGTCTTCGCGGGTGACCTCCTGGTCGAGCGAGCCCTGACGGATCGCCTTGGCCAGTAGCTCGGCCACGTGCCCGCGCGCATCGTTGATGACCTCACGCTGCTCCACCGGCCGGCCGCCGAAGGCTTTGTCACTTTCAAGCAGCGTGCTTCGGGAGGTGTTCACTTCCACCTCCATCGCGACGCCCAGTTCCTTGCAGTAGCCGAGCATGGTCTGGTGCAGCGAAGGAATGCGCGCGGCGCCGGCGTTCAAGTACTGCCCCTGGTCGAAGGAGCATTGCTGGACAGTGCCGTCGATGAACTCGACTTTCTCGCCCCGGCGGATGGTCCAGTTGCGCCCTCCGGGCCGCAGGCGCGCTTCGAGCAGCGTGCAATCGAACCCGGCTCTGCGCATTTCATAGGCCGCGACCAGCCCTGCGATTCCCGCGCCCAGGATCGCGACTTTGGTCCCACGCCCGGAATTCGGCGGGATTTCGAAAGGCGTACTAACGGGCAGCGGGGTAGCCAGCAGATCCATCGACCGCATCGCCACGAACGCCGCGCCAAAGCCGCCGGTTCGCGCCGCATGCCAGATGAGTTCGCGCCGCGTCATCTTTCCACAAAGTATACCCCTGCACGGGGTCCCTCAAGACTCGAAATCGAGTCAGCCCTGAGCGTGTTAGTGTGGTGAATCGGACGTTCGCCGCAAGAATTCTCTCGCCAAGCCGCCAAGACGCCAAGATTCTTCCTTGTCATCCTTTGCGCCTTGGCGTCTTGGCGTGAACAGAACGTGATTCAGGACGCGAGATGAACATCGGGATCGACCTCGGCACCACCAACTCGGCGCTGGCTTACATCGACCCGCAACAAGCGGCTGAAGCGGATTCGCCTGCTATCTGCGTGCAGGAGACGCCGCAATTCGTGGCGCAAGGCCGTCAGGAAGCACGGCGCACGCTGCCTTCGTTTATCTATCTCGGCGACCAGGAATACGTCGGCGTCTTCGCCCGCGAGCAAGGCGCGCTGGTCCCCACCAAGTGCGTGCATTCGGCCAAAAGCTGGCTCTCGAACCCCGAGGTGGACCGCACCGCGAAGATCCTGCCCTGGGATGCACAGGAATCCGGCCGGGTGCTTTCGCCGGTCGAGGTCTCGACGCGCGTTTTAAAACACCTGGCCGACGCATTCGCAAAACAGCATGGTTCGCCCATCGCCGAGCACAGTGTCGTGCTGACCGTACCCGCTAGCTTCGACGAAGAAGCCCGCGAGCTCACAGTAGCCGCGGCGCGCGACGCCGGAATCGCGAATCTCACGTTGCTTGAGGAACCCGCCGCGGCTTTTTATTCCTGGATCGCCAACGATCTGGCGCGCTCGCGCAAGCACTTGTTCGACGGTCAGACCGTGCTGGTCTGCGACGTAGGCGGCGGCACCAGCGATTTCACGCTCATCCGCGTCTCGCGCGACGCCGAGGACCGCATCGATTTCACGCGCACTGCGGTGGGCAAGCATCTGTTGCTCGGCGGCGATAACTTGGACCTGACGTTGGCGTGGCTGGTCGAGTCGAAGCTAGGCAAACAGCTCTCGCTTCGCCAGCGCAGCGGTCTGCGCCGCTTATGCGCCGCCGCGAAGGAGCGCCTGCTTTCCGAGCCGGATCTCAAAAGCGTCGAGATCACCGTGCTCGGCGGCGGAACGTCGCTGGTGGGCGGCACGCTCAAGACCGAAATTCTGCGCGAGGAAGTGCTGGAGCTGGCGCTCGAAGGCTTTCTCCCGGAATGCGAGTTAACCGACAAGCCTCAGGAAGAAGAGAAGAGCCCCTTCCGCGAACTGGGATTACCCTACGTCTCCGATCCCGCGGTAACGCGACATCTGGCGGCGTTCTTGGCCAGCGCCGGCAATGCCCGGCCCGACGCCATCCTGTTCAACGGCGGCTTCTTCATCCCCGACATTCTGCGCCAACGCGTCGCAGATGTCATGGAACACTGGTACGGCCATCGTCCGGTGATCTTCGAAAATCGCGATCTGGACCTGGCGGTCGCTGTCGGCGCGGCGTACTATTCTTACGTTCGCTCGACCGGCGCTGGACTGCTCGTCCGCGGCGGCTTGCCCCGCTGCTACTTCATCGAACTGGCCGGTTCGCCCATGCGCGCGATTTGCAGCGTCCCGCGCGGGACCGAAGAAGGCTCGACCATCGAGATCGATCCCGGCAATCTCCAACTGGTGGCCAACAAGCCCGTGTCGTTCCGCCTCTACAGCTCGCGCACGCGCGTCGGCGATCACGCGGGCGACATCGTAACCTTCGAAGGCGCCGCGCGCGACGACCTGCACCTCCACGCGCCGCTCAATGCCGTCTTGCGCTTCGGCAAGGCGGGCGAGCGCCTGGTACCCGTCAAGCTGGGCGCGAAACTCACCGAGGTCGGCACGCTCGAAATCTGGGCCGATTCCAAAGCGAGCGAGCACCGCTGGCGGCTGCAGTTCGAGTTGCGCAAGGCCGCCGTCCAGGACCAGGCTGCGCCGAACGCGGCAGTGAAGAACGCAGCAGTCATTTCAGAAGACGCGCTGGCCGCCGCCGAGGCCTTGATCGCGACTACCTTCGCGAACGATTCCTCTGAGCCCGCCCAGTTGCCGGCGATACTGGAACAAACGCTCGGCCTGGGCCGCAACTCCTGGCCGTTATCCGCGATCCGCCGCCTGGCCGACCGCCTGCTCGAATCCGCCGACGGCCGCAAGCGCAGCGCGGCGCACGAATTGCGCTGGCTGAATTTGTGCGGATTCTGTCTGCGCCCCGGCTTCGGCTTCCCCGGCGACGACTTCCGCATCGAGCAAGCCCGGCGCGTGTACGCCGGCGGCCTGACCTTCGCGAACCAGGTGCAGAACGAAATCGAATGGTGGATCTTCTGGGGCCGCGTCGCTGGAGGCTTGGGCCGCAACCAGCAAATCGACATCTTCCAGCGCCTCTCGCCAACGCTGCTGCCGCGCGGCTCAAAACCCGGCAAGACATCCGGCAGCACGGCGGACAAAACCCAGCGCCGCCCGCGCGTCAATCCCAGCCTGCTGCGCGAGATGTGGCGCGCCGCGGCCAGCCTGGAACTGCTCCCGCTGCAAACCAAAACCCAGTTGGGCGACGAGTTGATCGGACGCGTCGCGGCCGGCGACTTCCAGGCGCACAGCGTCAGCGTTGTGCGCGGCCCAGACGTGGACACAGCGTTGTGGTGCCTGGCACGGCTCGGCGCGCGCAAGCTGTTCTACGGCCCGATCAATCAGGTATTGCCCGCGGCCACCGTGTCGCGCTGGCTCGAACCGCTCTTAAAAACCGAGCGTGCCGCCGACACCGTCTCGGCCCTGGCCCGCCGCACCGGCGATTCCACGCGGGACCTCCCGCCCGCCACTCTCGATGTGGTCCGCCGCGCGTTCCCGGACGTGAATCTGGAGCAGGAGCCGCGCGATCAGCTAGCCGCCATGGGCCGAGTCTTCGGCGAAGAGCTGCCGCCGGGCCTCGTGTTCACTGCATGAACGAACTGGCCCTAGTCGAGCGCATCCGCAAAATGGCCGACCCCTCAGGGCACAGCGGCAGCAGCCGCGGTGTCAAGCTAGGCATCGGCCACGATTGCGCGATCTTCCAACCGCCCCCCGGCTTCGATCTGCTCCTTAAAACCGACCAACTCATCGAGCGCGTGCACTTCAAACCGCGCACCCCCGCGCCGGCCGTAGGCCAACGTGCCCTTGCGCGGCCCTTAAGCGATATCGCCGCCATGGGAGGCGAGCCCCGCGCGTGCCTGGTCTCCCTGGCCCTCCCGAAATCGAAGAGCGGCGAATGGGCCGTGGATTTCTTCAAAGGCCTGCTGCGCCTGGCCCGCCGCACGAAAACCACGCTAGCCGGCGGCGACCTCTCCACCGACGACCACGTTCACTGCGCGGTGATGCTCGTAGGAGTAGTGGCGCGCGGCCAAGCTCTGCGCCGCGATGGAGCCCGTCCCGGCGACGCGCTGTACGTTTCCGGGCGCCTGGGTAAGCCCTGGGACCAACCCATCCGCCCGCGTCTGGAACTAGGTCAAACCCTGGCTGGCCGAGCCACCGCATGCATGGACATAAGCGATGGCCTGGCGCTGGATCTATACCGTCTCTGTGTTGCGTCGAAAGTAGCCGCCGAAGTGGATCGCGTACCCGTCTTCCCCGGAGCCACCTTAGATCGGGCCTTACACGGCGGCGACGACTACGAACTCCTGTTCACGCAACCCGCCCACCAACCCGTTGCCCGCGGAGTAACGCGAATCGGCACGATCGTGGCAGGCCAGCCCGGCCAAGTCACATTCCAAGGCCGCAAACTAGCGAAGCGCGGCTGGACCTCGTTCTGACTTCTGTCTTCAGTATGCTGTCTTCTGACTTCTGACTTCTGACTTCTGACTTCTGACTTCTGTCTTCTGTCTTCTGTATTCTGTCTTCTTTCAGATAAAGTTCACCGCCCTCCCGGCCGATCCCACGAAAGGAGGAAGAATGCGTTCCCTAAAAGCTTTGGCGTTGACCGCCGCAGTGTTGCTCCCACCGCTGGCCCCAGGACAGTCTCCGCAGGCACCGCAGTCCCCTGCGCAACAGGTCGACTGGCGCTTCGCCGACCCCGGCGCGCAATTGATCGGAGGCATCGACGTGCATTCGCTCCTCAACTCGCCGCTGGTCAAGGCCGCGCTGGAACAGGCCGCCGCCAAAATGGGCCCGTCTGCACTGGTGATGCAGATGACTCTGGGGACCGTCAGCGGCGTCTCGCAGGTCTATTTCTCCATCACCGCGCGCAAAGAAGACGGCGAAGGTTTGATGATGATCAAAGGAACCCTGGACGACGCAGCCGTCCGGGCCTTCCTTCAGGGTGCGGCCTCGGGCGCCGGCGCAACCCCGTCGTCGGAGCCCAAGCCCGCCCAGCCCAAAATGGACATGGCCCGCGTCGACGCCACCACCATTCTTATGGGCAGCCCCTCGCAGCTCAGCGCGGCTCTGCGCCGGATCCAGCGGCCCGCGTCCGCGGTGCCCAATCCACTGGTCGCCCGCGCCAAAACCTTGGCCGCCGGCAATGACTTCTGGATCGGCGGCACCTTGCCCGACATCCCCGCCATCGCCCTGATCGCCGGCGGTATCAAAGGACTGGCACTGGGCATCAGCGCCCAGAAAGATCTGCGGTTCAAGATTTCGCTCGACATGGCCACCGCCGAGTTGGCGCAGCAGATGGCCGCTCAAGCGCAGAAATCCGCTGGCGAGGCGCTTCACACCCAAGCCGGTCTGGATACGAAGGTGGAAGCCAAGGTTGTGGGCACTACGCTCAACATAACGTCTTCGATGGACGGCGACCAGATTCTCAAAGTACTGGCGGAGAAACTCCAGGACGGAGTCCCGCCGGGAGCCTTGCTCGGAGTGGGCCCCACAAAGGCTACACCAGCTACAACGGCATCCCAGCCCGCGCCCGCGCCGGTGCCACAGGGACCCAGAACCGTCAAGATCCTCGGACTCGACGACGGCCCCAGGGAAGTCCCCTTTCCCGGCGGCCAGCACTAAACCGTTGCTGCCGCTGCTGCCCCGCTTGCTATCCTGAATAGCACGATGAACCCACAGCAGCAGCAGCCCACGAAAATCCAGCTCTCCAACACCAGCGACTACCGCGAAAACTACGCCAACAGCGTCCAGGTGCGGGTGAGCCTGTGGGACTTCTTCCTCACCTTCGGCACCCTCCAGCAAACCACCCAGGAAAGCGTCGACATCCGCAACTTTCAAGGTCTGTTCCTCAGCCCGCAGCAAGCCAAGGCCCTGGCCAACGTGCTCCAGCAGAACGTGGCCCAGTACGAAAACACCTTCGGCCAAATCAAGCTCGAACCGCAGCCGCCGGGCCAAGTAGTCCAATAGCCGCGCGGTGTCGCCGAGATCGCATTACGCGACCTTCTATCTTGGATTCGCGGTTTTCTTAGTCGCGTTGCATGTGCCCTATCTGCGCATGCCGTTCCATTGGGACGAAATGGGCCAGTTCGTGCCCGCCGCTCTCGATCTCTTCCGCGACGGCGCCTGGGTGCCGCATTCCACGCTCGCAAATGTCCATCCGCCGGGCGTGATGGCGGTGCTGGCGCTGGTGTGGCGCGCGTTCGGCTACTCGATACTTTCGGCGCGCCTCACCATGCTGGCGATCGCCGCCTTCGCAGTCCTGTGCGCATTTCTATTAGCGATTCGTCTCTCGCGCCAGGCGTCGCTGCAATACCGGGGCATGCCGGCATTTGCCGCCGTCCTGCTGCTGATCGCCTCGCCGCTGTTCCACGCGCAGTCCATGCTGGTCCTGCTCGACCTGCCCGCGATGAGCCTCACCGCTCTGGCGCTGCTGCTGTTCCTCAATGCGCGTTACGCCGCCTGCGCCGCCGCCGCCACCGCGCTGGTATTGACTAAAGAAACCGCCCTGACGACGCCGTTGTTCTTCGCCGCGTGGCTCTGGTTTCACGACGGCAAGCGCCGCGAAGCTCTGTATTTCGCCGCACCCGCCGCGGCCCTGGCGGTTTGGCTGGTGGTGCTCCGCCACTCGACCGGACACTGGCTGGGCAACGCTGAGTTTGCCCGCTACAACGTGAGCGACGCCCTGTCACCGCTGCACATCCTGGCCACCCTGGTGCGGCGCGTGTGGTTTCTGTTCGTATCCGACGGCCACTTCCTGGGCACGCTCGCGATCTTCCTGGGACGCCGCATCCTGCGCGGTCGCGATTGGAACATCGCCCTGGGAGTAGCGGCAGCGCAAGTAGCGGCGGTCACATTATTCGGCGGCGCGGGCCTGGAGCGCTATCTTCTCCCCGCGCTTCCCGTGCTCTACGCCGCGGTAGCTGCGGCCGCTCTGGTGTATCCGGTGCGCTGGCGCACGGCCTCGCACGCGGCCATGGCGGCATTGTTGGTCCTGGGCTGGGTGTGGAATCCGCCGTACCCGTTTCCGCTCGAAAACAACCTCGCCATGACCGACTTCACCGGACTCCAAAAGGACGCCGCCGCATATCTCCAAGCCTACGCTCCAGACCGCCGCATCGCCACGACGTGGCCGTTCACCGACGCCCTCGAACATCCCGAATTCGGCTACGTCGAGCGCCCCCAGCCCATCGTCAAAATGGAGGATTTCACAACCCAGGCCCTGTCCCAGCTGGACCCCGCGAGCTACGACCTGCTGGTGGTCTATCCACGCGACACCTTTGCCACCGGCAGTCCCAGCGAATCCGCACCCGTGCGCGAGTTCCTACGCCGCTACTACAGCTACCACCCGCCGCCCACCGAAGACGAGATCCGCACCACGCTAGGTCTATCGCCGATGATGCGCATCCAGCGCCGCGGCCTGTGGATCGAAATCTACGCGCGCGACTACCGCGCCGAAATGACCGGCCCCGCGACCACCGGGCCGGCGCGCTATTACAGCCCTCCGCGGATTTCCAGATCGAAAGATCAGCCCGCCAAGTGGATCTTTCTCAAGCTTTTCCGCCGGATCACGATGAGTGATGCGTGGGACGGTTCGTCACTTTAGCACTTCTGGCGCTGGCAGGCGCGGCCGCCGCTACGGCCCAGCCCGCGCTGCACTGGAAGACGCGCGAGATTCATTCCGCGCGCACAGGTTACGCGGCGTTCATCAACTCACCGTTGCGTGGCGGTCGCGGGCATCTGGTGTTGCAGTTCGCCCAGACTCCGGACGCGGCAGTCGGCGCGGCCCTCCAAGCCCGCGGCGTGACCGTGCTCGGCGATGTGCCGGAGAACGGTTTGCTGGTGTCGCTCTCCGGGCGCGCCAACGTGACCGGCTTGGGCGTGCGCTATGCGGAACGGATCGATCCCGCCGATAAGATCAGCCCGCTGGTCGGCACGCCCGCCGATGCCACCGGCTTTTACCTGGCCGAGTTCTATCCGGATGTGGACCTCAATGAAGCCCGCGCGATCGTGCTCGGTCTGGGCCCCGCGCTGCAAATCGAGTTGCGCGACAATCCCGACCTCAACCCGCGCCAACTGTTGATACGGACCGCTGCCGCCTCGCTCGCCGTTCTCTCCCAGCGCGACGAGGTAGCCTACATCTTTCCCGCGTCCCAGGATCTGGTCAATGCCGCGCCCGTCTCGCCGTGCGGCGGACCGTTGACTATGAATGGGCCGTTGGGCCAGTACGTCGCGACCAATGGCTACGGATGGGGCGGGACCACGCATAGCGCTGTAACGCTAAATTACGTGTTCAGCGTCGTCACCGAGAAGCTGCCTGCCGCGACCACCCAGGCGGAGATCGAGCGCGCCATGGGTGAATGGGCGAAGGTCATCCAGGTCGCCTGGCAGCCTTCGACCAACGCTACCGGAAATCGCACCGTGAACATTTTGTTTGCCAACGGCGCGCACGGCGACGGGTATCCTTTTGATGGACCCGGCGGAGTCCTGGCGCACACCTTCTATCCGGCGCCACCCAACCCCGAACCGATCGCCGCGACATGCATTTCGACGACGCCGAAAACTGGCATGCGGGAACTAACACCGACGTCTTCAGCGTGGCGCTGCATGAATTGGGACACGCGCTGGGATTGGGGCACTCCGACAATCCGAGCGACGTGATGTACCCCTACTACAAGATCGCTTCGACACTGGCTGCCGGGGATAAAGCCGCGATTCTGACGCTGTACGCGCCCCAGTCGGGCGGCCAGCCTGGCGGTTCCGGGGGCGGGTCGCCGGGTGGCTCTGGTGGCGGTTCGAATGGCGGCTCCGGTGGCGGTTCCGGAGGAGGCCCGGGCGGTGGCACCGGCGGCACGAAAGACACCACGCCGCCCAGCCTGACTATCAACACGCCAGCGGCGACCTCCATCGGCACCACGCAGGCGAGCATGACGTTCAGCGGAACCGCCACCGACAACGTCGGCGTCCAAGTCGTAAAGTGGTCGACCAATATGGGCTACTCGGGCACCGCCGCCGGCACCTCGCAATGGAGCGCCTCGATTCCGCTGGTAGTGGGATCGAACACGGTGATCGTCACGGCCGCCGATACTGCCGGCAACGCTGCTTGGAGAAGCGTGGTCGTGAGCAGGCACTAAGCGCTCGTCCCGAGATAACCTTGCCGTGCCGACGTGGCGTACGCACTCGTGCGTGCCGCGTCGGCACTCCTGCCGACGCCCGGTTCCTTCCGCGCGAACGGGTGTCGGGATGAGTCTCGACACGGCACGCAGGAGTGCGTGCGCCACGTCGGGCCGCTGCATTCCACGGACTGAAGCCTGTGCCACTAGAATCATGGTTTGACCCAACATGGTTGGATGAAAGCCGCAATTCTCACCGCGCCTGCGCCGGTTGCCTCGCGGCCCCTCGCGATATCGGAGGTCCCCCAACCCAGCGCCGCCCCGGGGCAAGTGCTGCTCCGCGTGAGCGCCTGCGGCGTTTGCCGCACCGACCTGCACGTGGTAGAAGGCGAACTCAAACCGGTGCGCGAGCGCGTGATTCCCGGGCATCAGATCGTGGGCGAAGTCGTCGGAGGCGATCTTCCCATGGGAACCCGCGTCGGCGTGACGTGGATGGCGGGCACGGACGGAACCTGCCCCTATTGCCTGCGCGGCGAAGAGAACTTGTGCGATGCGCCATCCTTCACCGGCTACACGGTCGACGGCGGGTATGCCGAGTACGCCGCAGCTCGCGCCGATTTCGTCACGCCGCTGCCGGACGCCCTCGACGATCTGACAGCCGCGCCGCTGCTGTGCGCGGGGATCATCGGATTCCGCAGTCTGCGCGTGGCCGGTGTACAGCCGGGCGAGCGGGTGGGTTTGTTCGGGTTCGGCGCCTCGGCACATCTGGCGCTGCCGGTGCTGCACGCATGGAAGTGCGAAGTGTACGTGGCAACGCGCGGCGAGTCGCACCGCAAGCTGGCCGCATCGTTGGGAGCGGACTGGGTGGGAGCCGAGCGCGACCGCCCGCCGGTGCCACTGGATCGCGCGATCACCTTCGCTCCCAGCGGCGACGTGGTGGTGGCCGCGCTCGCGAGCTTGCGCAAGGGCGGCGTGGTGGCGATCAACGCGATCCACTTGGACCATATGCCGGAGTTCGATTACGACACGCTGCTATGGGGCGAGCGGCAGATCCGCAGTGTGGCCAACGTAACGCGTGCCGACGCTCGCGATTTCCTGCAGTTGGCTGCGTCCGTCAAACTTCGCCCACGGGTTACCGTCTTTACGCTGGACCAAGCCAACGAAGCGCTTCTGGCATTGAAGCGGGACTTGATCGACGGGGCGGCCGTGATCGTGCCGTAGTTCAAGCGCGGGCGCCGCACGTGCTACGTTGGGACGCATGAACTTCCGTCGAGTTCTGCCCGCGGTGCTCTTGTGCACGGGCGCCGTGTGGGCGCAGGAGGCCGTGTTCACCGCCAAGGTGACGGCGGCACTGAAGAAAAGCGGGGCCCCGAGCGTCTCGGTGGCCGTGGTTCAGGACGGGAAATTGGCTTTCGCCAAGGCCTTCGGCCTTGCGGATGTGGCCGCGGGCCGCGCCGCCGGCATTGACACACGCTACTCGGTAGGCTCGATCTCCAAGCAGTTCACCGCGGCGGCGTTGCTGCTGCTTCAGGAACAGGGCCAACTGACGCTGGACGATCCAGTCGCCAAATATTTCCCCGAGTTCACCCGCGCTTCCGATATTTCCATCCGGCAACTGCTCTCGCACACCTCCGGCTACGAGGATTATGCGCCGCAGGATTATCTGATTCCCCTGTGGATCCAGCCCACCCAGCCCCAGGCGGTCTTGACTCAGTGGGCCAAAAAACCGCTCGACTTCGAGCCCGGCACAAAATGGGAGTACAGCAACACCAACTACGTCCTGGCCGCGGCGATCTTCGAAAAAGTCTCGGGACGGAATCTGGTGGACTTCCTGCGGGAACGCATCTTCGAGCCGTTGGGCATGAGTTCGGCCGGCGATTGTCTGCCGGTGCGGCCGTCCGACCCAGTGCCGTACACCCGCTATGCCACGGGCCCGCCGCGTCCGGTGGCGCGAGAGGGCGCAGGTTGGTATTCCGGCGCGGGCGAGCTGTGCATGACGCCGTCCGATCTGGCGCGGTGGGATATTGCGTTCCTGGACCGCCGCGTTCTAACGGAGCGCTCCTATGTCGAATTCACGCGCGAAGTGAAGCTGGCCAACGGCGACTCCACGCACTACGCTCTAGGGCTGCAGACCGGGGAGCTGAACGGCACGCCCATGCTGTCGCACACCGGCGAGGTTTCAGGGTTCCTGGCGGCGAACTATGTGTTTCCGGGGCGCAAGGCGGCGGTGGCGGCGCTGTCGAATGAAGACGGCATCCGGCTGGTAAGTCCCTTGGCGCGCGACCTGGCGGCGGCCATCCTCGATCCGTCGAAAGCGCGTGCCGCCCCGTCGGCCAAGGCGTCGTCCGAGGTCCCGCAGGTGCGGGGTATTCTGGAGGATCTGCAAAAGGGCCGCGTGGACCGCGCGCTGTTCACGGCCAATGCAAATGCCTACTTCAGCGAGCGGGCGTTGGACGACTTCAAGGCGTCGCTCGCGGGGTTGGGAAAACTGAAAACCGTGACGCGGACCACCGAGGAGTCCCGCGGAGGGATGACACATCGTGGGTATCGCGCGGAGTTCTCGAAGAAAACTCTGGCGCTAAATCTTTACGTAACGCCCGACGGCAAATATGAGCAATTCATGGTGGAGGATCAGATTCAGTGAAGTGCACTCGGAAACTTCTCGCAAAGGCACAAAGTCGCCAAGCTGATTCCCGGTCATCTTTTGCGCCTTGGCGCCTTGGCGTGAGTCTGGCCGTGTGCCTCTTGCCGATGGCGCTTTCGGCGGCTGACGTCGCGGGCGACGCCGTCTATCGCGCCCGTTGCGCGAATTGCCACGATTCGAACAACCCTCGCATTCCGCAACGCCTGGCGCTCGAAGCAATGCCGGCGGAACGGATCTTGCACACCCTCGACTACGGCGTGATGATCGCGATGGCGTACACGATGACGCACGCCGAGCGTGAAGCAGTCGCGTCGTACCTGGGCAAGCCCGGAGCCGCGGTGACGCTGCCGGCGTCCGCGTATTGCAAAGATCGTGCGGTGAAGGTCCCGTCGCAAGGGGCCGCGTGGCTGTGGAACGGATGGAGCCCCACTCCGGATAACGCCCGGTTTCAGAGCGCCGCGGCAGCCGGGTTGACGCTCGACCAGGTGAAGCGCTTGAAGCTCAAGTGGGCGTTCGGTTTCGACGGCGACGTTACCGCGTTTTCGCAGCCGGTCATTCTCGGGAGCAACCTGTTCACGGGCAGCGCTAGCGGCATGGTCTATGCGCTCGACGCGGCCACGGGCTGCATTCGCTGGGGCTACCAGGCGGGCGGGCCAGTGCGGATGTCGATCGTGGCGCAACCGAACGGCTCGGGCACTGCGCTGCTGTTCGGCGATCAGAACGGATGGTTCTACGCGCTCGACGCCGCGCAGGGGAAGCTGCTGTGGAAGAAGCGCGCCGATGCGCACGACGCCACTCGGTTGACGGGGTCGCCCGCCGCTTCGAACGGGATCGTGTATGTCCCGGTGGCGTCGTGGGAGGAAAATCGCGCCTCCGATCCCAAGTACGAATGCTGCACGTTTCGGGGGAGCGTGGTAGCCTGGCGCATTCGCGACGGCTCCGAGGTGTGGAAGTCGTACATGATCGAAGAGCCCAAACGCACCGGAACCACCAGCGCGGGAGTGGCGGCTTGGGGACCTTCGGGAGCGGGGATCTGGTCCGCGCCTTCGCTCGACTCCGCGCGCGGGGCCTTGTACGTGACCACCGGCGACAACTATTCCGCGCCTGCAACCGCTACCAGCGACGCCGTAGCGGCGCTCGATCTGAAGACCGGGCGTATGCTGTGGTCGCACCAACTGACCGCGGACGATATTTTCAGCGGCGGGTGCCAGGGGCGCGGCGCGTGCGGTCCGGATTTCGACTTCGGCTCGTCGGCGATTCCCGTGAAGATCGCCATGAATAACAAGGGCCGCGCGCTCTTGTTGGCGGGGCAGAAATCAGGCGTAGTGTACGCGCTCGATCCCGAGCGGCGCGGCGAAATCGTGTGGCAGACCCGCGTGGGCAAAGGCAGCACCAACGGCGGCGTGCAATGGGGCATGGCCTCCGATGGCCGCAACGTGTACGCCGCCGTGTCGGACCTGGTGCGGGCGCGGGCGACGGCTTCCGATCCGGCCGACTTGCGGACCAGCAGTCTGGACCCCACGCAAGGCGGCGGGCTGTTCGCGTTGCGGATCGTCGACGGCTCGAAGGCCTGGTACGCAGCGGGCACGGCGTGCGATCCACCCAAGCCCGGATGCAGTCCGGCGCAGCCCGCCGCGGTGACCGCGTTCCCCGGCGTAGTGCTTTCGGGTTCCGTGGATGGCCACCTGCGCGCGTACTCATCGGAAGACGGCGCGCGGTTGTGGGATTTCGATACGGCGCGGGAGTTTTCGACCGTCAACGGAGTGACCGCGCACGGCGGCTCGATCGACGGCCCCGGCGCAGTGGTGGCGCACGGGATGGTGTACGTCAACTCGGGCTACTCGCGCCAGAACGGAATGCCGGGAAATGTTTTATTGGCGTTCGGTCCCGAGTAGTGGCCGAAGGCTACGATAAGTAGAGAGTAAGAACACGGTCACACGAACACCACAGCTAAAGCGAGAGGTTGGGAGCGGCTGACCAACGACGCTTTGTTCTAAAGGGCTGTGACAACCTTTTTGCCCTCCGCCATCACGAGGGCAGACGAGGTGTGAACCTCTTCAACGCTTCCGCCCTCTCGACGTTCGCCGCAAAATCGGCATCGGAGCCGACTAGGAAATCCGTACAATGCTCCTTCAAGTCCATCAGAAGCTGCCGAAAACCGTCCAACGGGTCCGTCGAGAAGCCTGGGTATTGAGTCCCCCATCGTCGGCCCATGATCGACCACATGTAATCCTCGTGCGATAGCGCCAGATGTCCCACGTGGTAGGTGACGAGGCCCAGAGAATATCTGAAGTGCAGCTCCAGGGTGCGGTCCCCTCGATGAAACTCTCCGGAAGCGAACGATCCGCCGCTGCCGACACCCGCAGATGTTGACGTGTAGACGAACCCATGGGATCGCATCAAGTGGTCCAATATCTCAACGCCCGCCTTGAGCGCCTGTTGTGCTCCCGAACCCTCGTTCTCCCCGAGTTGCCCCTTGGTGTACATACTCAACTCAGCAGATTCAGTATCACGCAAGCGGTCATCCATCGGCCAGATATCCTGAGGCGACGAACGCAGAACACGCGAGCACTGGCGACCAAAGATTAGGCGCACCCACAACCCGCCCCCACTCCCATTTCCGCTACACTGACGCCATGCGACCTCTGCTCCTTCCCGCGCTGTTCGCCACTTTAACCGCCCTAGCGCAGCCCCCCGACTGGTCCAAGATCAACCCCGAAACCCTGCGCCACTTCCAGGCGCTTGTCCAGATCGATTCCACCGACCCGCCCGGCAACGAAACCCACGTGGCCGACTACGTCAAGCGGGTGCTCGACGCCGAAGGCATCCCCGCCGTGATAGCCGCGCAGGACCCGGCCCGCGCGAACGTGATCGCGCACCTCAAAGGCAACGGCGCCAGGCGACCGCTGCTGATCATGGGGCACAGCGACACCGTGCGCGTCGACGCCGCCAAGTGGACCACTTTCGGCCCCTTCAGCGCCGCCCGTAGCGGAGGTTTCATCTATGGCCGCGGCACCCTCGACGACAAAAGCGACCTCGTGGCCGCTCTGATGACCATGCTGATCCTGAAGCGTTCCGGCGTGCCGCTCGACCGCGACGTGATCTTCGTATCCGAAGTGGGCGAGGAAGCCTCCACCGGACCCGGCATTGAGTATCTGGTCAACCAGCGTTGGGGCGACATCGACGCCGAATTCTGCCTGGCGGAAAGCGGCGGAGTCCGCCGGCGCGCGGGCCAGCCGTTCTACGCTACCGTCGAAACCACCGAGAAGCAGCCCAAAGCCGCGCGCCTGATCGCCCGCGGACCAGCCGGGCACGGCTCGCGCCCGCTGCGCTCCAATGCCGTGGTGCATCTGGCGAAAGCCGTCGCCACCATCGCCGCTTGGGAGCCGCCCATGCGCCTCAACGACACCACCCGCACGTACTTTGAAAAGCTGGCCGCGGTCAGCAGTCCCGAAGACGCCCAGCGTTACCGCGATCTGCTGAACCCGCAAAAAACGGCGGCGGCGCGGGAGTACTTCGCCTCGAACGATCCCAACGCCTTTTCCATGCTGCACACTTCGATTTCACCCAACATTTTCCAGGCCGGCTACCAGGTCAACGTGATCCCTTCGGAAGCCGAAGCCACCCTCGACATCCGCGCGCTGCCCGACGAGAACATCGCGGCGTTCTACGACCAGATGCGCAAGGTGATCAACGATCCTTCCGTCGAACTGGTGCCGGATAACCGCAATCAACGTCCCGGAGCACCCCCGTCGCGCCTGGATTCCGAGGCCTATCGCGCGGTCGAACTAGCCTTCCGTAAGGTGTACGGCATCAGCACGATCCCAGTGATGAGCACGGGCGCCACCGATATGGCGTTTCTGCGCGCCAAGGGCATGAACTGCTATGGCATCGGCGCCATGGTGGATCAAGAAGACGCCGCCAAGGGATACGGCGCGCACAGCGACCAGGAGCGCATTCTAGAAGAAGCGGTCTACAAACACGTAGAGCTGTTCTGGGAAGCCGTCACCTCCATCGCCGGGAGACACTGAAAGGAAGGCCATGAAACTCGCCGTGTGGGCTTGGCTGTTGCTGGCAGGCGCCGCAGGTGCCCAGTGGTCGAATTACTCCACCCCGGGAATCCCTCGCCTGCCGGACGGCAAACCAAACTTGAAAGCCCCCGCGCCCCGCCTAGCCGACGGAAAGCCCGACCTTTCCGGAATCTGGGCCGTCGAGTGCGGCATCTACGGCCGCGACGCCTGCTTCCTCCGCAGCCTGTTCTTTGACTTGGCCAAGGATCTGAAACCGGAAGAAGTGCAGATGACCCCCTGGGCCTCCGCCCTAGCCGCCCAGCGCGAGAGCCGCGATCACGTCGACGATCCGCTAGGCTACTGCATGCCCCCAGGCGTTCCGCGCATCGACTACGCCGGCGGCCCCTTCAAAATCCTCCAAACCCCCGGCGTAACCGCATTCCTCTACGAAGCGCTGGTCGGCATGATCTTCCGCCAGGTATTCACCGACGGCCGCCCCCTCCCCGAGCAGAGCGATCCCACCTGGCTAGGAAACTCAGTAGGCCGCTGGGAAGGCGACACGTTCGTAGTCGAGACGAATGGCCTAAGAGACGGCGGCTGGCTGGACACGAAGAAAGGCCGCCCCCACAGCGACGCCCTCCGCGTAACCGAGCGCTTCCACCGCACCGATTTAGGCCACATGGACTTGAGCATCACCATCAACGATCCCAAAGCTTACCTGAAACCCTGGACCGCCAATACAAAGTTGAACCTGCTTCCCGACACGGAACTAATCGAAGCCTTCTGCGAAGACCACGCCAAGACCATGGAGCACCGGAGCGTCACGCCCGCTCCCCCCGAGCCCCATAGCCGATAATGTGGGGCAGGTTGGCAACCTGCGGCCGATTGCCAATCGGCCTGCCCGCCTGCGCGATCACACCTCACCCAAAACTATTTCCACCCCATCGTTTCAACCGCCTCCCACCTCCCACGCCCATCCGTAGCCCGTGAATCCTTGCACCCCCCCGACTATCATGAAGTCGTAGAGAAACTTCCTGGCCAGGAAGCGTTGCAGTTAGGGTGGTACTGAACTCCGGAGGCCGTTAACGCCTAGCGGTGTCAGCTCGTAGCATGGCATCGACGGGAGACCGAGGAACTGGTTCCTTAAAGTCTGTGAGGCACGGCAGCGGCTCACGAGATATTCAGAGAGTGGCGCGGCACAGCCCCGCCGGTAACGGCGGGGTTAAGAAAGGTGGTCCGCATTACGCTCGTAGTAGCATTGAAAAGGGGTTTAGAGCGTTAGGCTCAGAGCGCCATGCAGCGTGTAGCTAATGGACCCTTTAGATGCCCTCAAATCATTCGTGGCCGGTAACGCACGGCGATAAGTCCGAGAGCCCCGGCCACCGCAACGTTTAATTTCCCGACAGCCGCAGTGTCTCTGCCCCCCAGGGGCGTCCGGCCCCGGCCCCCACTCCACGCACGCAATTATTTTACAAAACCGCCCCTTGACCCTCCCCCCAAAAAGGCGCATTATGATATCCGAGGGTTCTCTCACTATGCGCAGAGTAGTGTTCGTTTTGGCCTTAGCGGGATCGGTGTGCGCCTGGGGGCAGCGTGCCATTTCCGCTCATTCCGGGATGGTCAATTACGTCGAAGGCGCCGTCACTTTGGACGACAAAGCCCTCGACCCCAAGGTTACCGAGCTTCCCGAGGTGAAGAACCGCGCGGTGCTGGCCACCGATGAGGGCCGCGCCGAAGTGCTGCTCACGCCCGGAGCCTTCGTGCGCCTGTCGGAGAACTCCAGCTTCCGCATGATCTCCAACACGCTGTGGGACACCCGCATTGAGGTCGTCTCGGGATCGGCGCTGGTGGAGATCGACGAGCTGCTTAAGGACAACTCCATCACCGTGCAGTATGGCGATGCCCAGATCGCGCTCCTTAAGAAAGGGTTGTATCGCGTGGACGCCGCCGTGGATGGAGGAGCTCCGGGCACCCTGAAAGTGTTTGACGGCGAAGCCCGCGTTTCGCTCAACGGCGACGGCGTCACGGCTCACAAAGGCCGCCAGGTGGAGCTGGGGGCGGTGTTGAGCGCTTCGAATTTCGATCCTAAGAGCACCGACCCGTTTTACAACTGGAGCGCGCGGCGAGCCGAGTATATCGCCACGGCCAACGTGTCGGCGGCGCGGACCTCGGTGGGCTCGGGTTTCACGTCCAGCCAGTGGGTTTTTAGCCCGTGGTATGGAATGTACACGTTCGTGCCGGGTTTGGGATACGGCTACAGCCCGTTCGGCTATGGCTTCTACAGCCCGTTCACGGTCGGTTATCTGAACCCGTATTATTACGGAGGCGGATACGGTTACGGTGGCGGCTACGGAGGCGGTAGCGGCCGTACGATTGGCGGCGGCTCAACCGTTGCTCCCCGCGCTGGCAACCCGGTTCCGGGTCGCTCCGGACTGCGTGCATCTGGCCCCTCGCCAAGCTTCGGAGGTGCGACCTCGGCCGCAGCCCCGATGAATAACGGCGGCGGATTCGGCGGTTCCGGCGGTGGTGCTGCTTCCGGTGGCGGCTTCTCCCGTGGGAGCGGCGGCGGCGGTGGTGGCGCAGTCGCATCCCGTGGTGGTGGTGGTGGTGGCGGCGGCGGATCCCGCGGCCGTTAAACTCGATTCCAACTGACGGACCCAACTGCCTGCGCCGGCGGTAGTGTTCCCAACGTCTGATCGATCGTCGCAGTCCCCCTCGAAGGACCTTCCAGCGGTTCCGCCGGATTCGTCCCAGCCCCAGGTTTCCCACCCCCCAACTAAAGTTATAAACGCCTGATGCCGAAAGACTAATGAGCTTTAGCACACCCTAGCGATTCGGAGATCAAGCACCGTGACCCTCGCTTTAGTCTTTATCGTTTGGGCTGGTCTTTTCGGCACAGCCCTGCTCTTTCAGACCTACCGGCCGGCCACGAACAAGCCGAAGCCACGCTGGCTGACGGCGCTCGAACTACCGCCCGATGCGCTCAGTGGATCGTGGCAGGAACTGGCGCTCATCAGCGTCTTAGGGCTGTTTCTGGAACTGCTGATGATCCGGTGGATCTCTTCCGAGATCACGATCTTCGCTTATTTCAAGAATTTCGTGCTGATCGCCTGTTTCCTTGGTTTCGGACTGGGAGCGTATCTCTGCCGGCAGCCGATCAATCTTCTGGCGACCTTCGGGCCGCTCGTATATCTCGCGGTGATCGTAAAGCTGCCGTGGCCGGAGCTGCGGGATTTCGTGCAAAAGCTGACATTTTTGCTTGGCTCGACCACCGAAGTAGACGTGTGGGGTGTTCCGGCACTCACCTGGAGTTGGCAAACGATTGCCAGCCTGGGGACGATGCTGGCCGTGGTAGTGCCCCTGTTTGCGCTACTCTCCCTGATTTTTGTTCCGGTGGGGCAAGCTACGGCGCGGCTCCTGGAAACCGCAAAGGACGGGATTCTGGGATATTCCGTGAATATCCTGGGAAGCCTGGCGGGCGTGTTGTTGTATACCGCACTCTGCTGGTTCTATCAACCGCCGCCAATGTGGTTCGCCGTCGCCGGTCTGCTGATCGTGCTGGCCTTTCCCGTCGCCCGCATTCGGCTGGCGGGAGTCCTGGTGATCGGATTCTGCGTCGGCATGACGATGATTCCCGACTCGAATCGTTCCATAGAATCGATCATGCCTGCAACGCCTCAAACCGTGAACGGCGAAACCCACTGGTCTCCGTATCAAAAGCTGCATATCGCGGCGACGAAAATCAACGGCGAAATTGTCGCCCATCAGCTGATGACCAACGACAATTGGTATCAGTACGTCTCCAATATGTCGGACAGCTTCATCCTTTCGCATCCGGGTCTGTTCGAAGGCGTGGCGCCACAGTGGAACGCCTACAACATGCCCTACCATTTCTACCGGAATCCGCCCTCCGTGCTGGTGCTCGGCTCCGGCATGGGGAACGATGTTGCGGCCGCGCTCCGCAATGGCGCGGGAGCGGTCACGGCAGTGGAGATCGATCCGATGATCCTCGAGCTCGGCCGGCGGGTGCATCCGGAGCATCCTTATTCTGACCCGCGGGTGAGAATCGTCAACGACGATGCACGCGCTTACATGCAGAATGCCAAGGACCGTTTCGACCTGATCACCTTCTCGCTGCTGGACTCGCATACAACCAGCTCGCACTATTCGAACATTCGCATCGACAACTACGTGTATACGCGGGAAGCGTTGACGGCGGCCAAGCGCCTGCTCACTCCCGACGGGGTCATGGTGGTGAAGTTCATGGTCGGCAAACCGTTCATCGCCGGACGCCTGAAAGCGACGCTCGTGGATGTGTTTGGCCAGGAACCGGTGCAGTTCGAAGCGGATCAGTCCTTCAATCCAGCGCCGGGTACTTTCTTCGTGGTCGGAGGCCGCGAGCGCATCGCCGCCGCCATTAGCGAGCCGGGCTTGAAGCATCATTTAGAGACCCACGGCAACGTGCCGATGGAGGCCGCTCCCATCACTACCGACGACTGGCCGTTCTTCTATCAGCACGCCCCGGGACTCCCCTCCAGCGTGATTCTGATCTCGCTGGTGCTGACCGTGGTGTGCTGGCAGTTCATGAAGCGGACCGCGGTGCCGATCGCCGGCATCGCCTGGCCGTTCTTCTTCCTGGGCGCAGGGTTCATGTTGATGGAATCGCAAATCGTGAGCCGGATGGCGTTGCTGTTCGGGACCACGTGGGTGGTCAACTCGATCACGATTTCAGGGTTGCTGCTGTTGATTGTCGGCGCCAACATGCTCGAACGCGCGGGGCTGCGGATTCCAACCAATGTCGCGTTCGGGTTCCTATTCGTCACGCTGCTGGTCGCCTACTTCCTGCCGGTTTCCTCTCTACTGCTCGAATCGAAGACCTTGCGGTTCCTAGCGGCGGTCGCAGTCTTGTGCAGCCCCGTTTTCTTCGCCAGTGTCATCTTCATCCGCACGTTTGCCGGCGCCAAATTCAGCGGCGTAGCGCTCGGATCGAACTTGTTGGGCGCGCTGGTCGGCGGACTCCTCGAAACGCTATCGATGTGGATCGGGCTGCGGTCGCTGCTGCTGTTAACGTTCGTGTTGTATGCGATGGCTTGCCGTTACATCTTTGTTCAGACGACCGCAGCCGTTGAGATCGAGGCGAAGCCGGTTCCGGTCTCCTAAGCAGAGAAACGGTCTCCGCGGCACTCACGGCTCCGCCCGAGCGAATGCTCGGTGGTGTGGTCTCAGCCCTCACTACCGAATGCTCTCTGGACGGGGTGTTATCATTCCTTCTGGTATCAAAAGGAGACCCCTTTATGCTCCGTCCTCGCACGATCCGCACGTTTTGTGGCGCCCTGGTGGTTGGCGCGCTGGCCGTTTTGTCGTTTGGCATCCGAAGTAACGCCCAAGGGCCGCAGCAACAGCCGGCCGGACCGATGCCCGCGGTGCTCCGCAACTACCAGCCGGTGACTGCCGAACGCCTGAAGACGCCCGAAGACTCCAACTGGTTGATGATCCGCCGCACCTACGACGGATGGGGCTATAGCCCGCTGACCCAGATCACACCGTCAAACGTCAGCAAGCTGAAGCCGGTGTGGGTCTTCGCGACCGGCGAAGCGCGCGTTCACGAATCCGCGCCTATCGTGAACGGCGGCGTGATGTTCGTCTCCACGCCCAACAATCAGGTGATCGCCATCGACGCCAAGACCGGCACCGTACTGTGGCGCTACCGCCGGCCCCGTCCCAACGGATCCAATGTCCCGCACGACACCAATCGCGGCGTGGCGCTGTACGGCGACAAGGTCTACTACGCCGCCGGAGAAGCGGTGCTGGTGGCCCTCGACGCGAAGACCGGCAAGGAAGTCTGGACCACCACGGTGGGCGACAACAAAGCCGGCTACTACATTTCGCTCGCTCCTTTAGTGGCCGGCGGCAAGGTGATGGTCGGTTGCTCGGGCGGCGAGTATGGCATTCGCGGCTTCGTCGCCGGGTTCGATCTCGACACCGGCAAGGAACAGTGGCGTACCTATACGATTCCGGCTCCGGGCGAGCCCGGCAGCGAAACCTGGCCCAAGGGCGATCAATGGATGCACGGCGGCGGCTCGGTGTGGGTCACCGGGAACTACGATCCCGCGACCAACCTCGCCTATTGGGGCGTCGGCAACGGCGGACCGTGGATGGGTGACAAGCGTCCTGGCGACAACCTCTACACTTCTTCCACCATCGCGCTCGACGTGGCAACGGGCAAGATCAAGGGCTATTTCCAGTATCACCAGAACGACTCGTGGGATTGGGACGAAGTCTCCCCGCCCCTCCTGATCGACTATCAGCGCGGCGGCCGCACCATCAAGGGGCTGATCGACTTTGGGCGCGATGGCTACATGTGGTTCCTGGATCGCAGCAACGTCGGCGTCAACGACGGCAAGATCAAGTTCATCGAGGGCAAGCCGTACGTATACCAGAACGTCTTCAAGAAGCTCGACCCCGAGACCGGCCGGCCGGACGTCGATCCGGCGCACAAGCCCGGCACCGACAAGGACGCCGATTTCTGCCCCAATCTGCACGGCGGAAAGAACTGGGTGCCGATCGCGTACAGCCCCAAGACGCGCATGGTCTACGTCCCGGCCAACAACAATCTCTGCGGCACGGGCTCGGGCACCGAAATCGAGTACATTGCCGGTCGCAATTATACGGGTTCCAAGCAAGGCGCTCCGTTCGTGGCGCCGGGCGGCGATCATTTCGGCGAAGTGCAGGCCTGGAACGTCGACACCGGCAAGAAGGTGTGGACCCACAATTACTCCAAGAGTCCCAATTGGGGCGCGATGATGACCACGGCCAGCGGCCTGGTGTTCACCGGCGGCACCAACGACCGCAAGATCCACGCCTTCGACGCGAACAACGGCAAGCTGCTGTGGGAGTACCCGACCAGCTCGGGGATTCTGGCGCCGCCGACGTCGTTCATGGTCGACGGGAAGCAGTACATCGCGGTGCACTCAGGCTGGGGCGGCGATTCCCGCGGCATGGAAGCCACGCTGAACCGCCTGTTCCCCGGCGACTATCCCGAGGTGCCCGAGGGCGGCTCGGTGTGGGTATTCGCGGTAGAGTAAGGCTGCCCGAGTAATTGCCTCACGGCTTTTCTATCGAACTGCTGAACCTGCGCCTGGGCTTTTCCGCCAGCTCGGGCCCGGCCGCCGCGTTGATCGAGCGGTACGTTTTTCCCACACTGCCGCGGAAACCACCGCGGCCGGAAGACCTTTCCTTCGGCCTCGAAAGCGACGGAAGCGGCTTCCGCATTGACCGCGAAGGAGCGGAGTACGCTACTGCCGCGGGTGCGGACGAGGCTCTCGTCTCGCTCCAGCAGGCGGTCGATGAACACGTCGTCCAGCATGCGGCTGGATTCGCGTTCGTTCACGCCGGAGCCGTGGGCGTGGGCGGTGCGGCCGCCCTGTTGATCGCCTCCAGCGGCCATGGGAAATCCACGCTGGTGAAAGAGCTGGCCGGGGGCGCGTGGGGCGCCGATTACTACTCCGACGAGTACGCCGCGATCGATCCCGAGGGCCGGCTGCATCCTTATCCGCGCAGTTTGCTGCTGCGCGAGGGCCGCCCTGCACAGCATCCCGTAACGCCGCAGGAGTTGGGCGCGCGCGTTGCCGCTGGTCCGGCGGAGATCCGGCTGGTGCTCCAAGTTCCCTACGCTCCGGACGAAGGGCACATTGGAATCCGGGTCACGCCGCTGGCTCAGAGTGAAGCCTTGCACTTGCTGTTGAAGAGCACGCCGCAGGCGCTCGATTATCATCCGGCGATCTTCGGTAGTCTGACCAAAGTGGCCGCGCGTGCGCGTACTTACACGGGCGTGCGAGGGGAATCTCCGAAGGCGGCTCGCGCAATTCTAGAGCTGCTTAGCGAGTAGAGCCTTTGGCCGAACGCTCGTACGCTTCCACCTGGTGCTCCAGGATTTCGAGAGGCACCGTGCCGGTGTTGAATACCACGTTGTGGAACTCGCGCAAGTTGAAACGGCTGCCCAAGTCCTGGCGCGCTTTCTCGCGCAGTTCGACGATCTTCAACTGCCCGATCATGTAGGAGCAGGCTTGGCCCGGGTAGACCACGTAACGCTCCACTTCGCTCGCCTCGATGCCGTAGTCGATGGCTTGCTGGCGGGTCCAGCGTTTGGCGTGAATGCCGGTATCGACTACCAGGCGGCGGGCACGGAACAGCGCCGAGTCTAGCTGGCCCAGTTGGCCTTCGAGGTCGCCCTCATACCAGCCGGATTCCGCTGCTAGACGCTCGGCGTAAAGCCCCCAGCCTTCGGAGAACGCGGAGATCCCGCCCAGCGCGCGGATTTGCCTGAAGCGCGGGAGGTCGTGGTTCTCCACTTCGAGCGCGATCTGAAAATGATGCCCGGGTACGGTTTCGTGATACACCAGGCTGCGCAGGCCGAACTTGGTCATGCGCTCGGGCCGCAGAGGGATCTGAAACACAGCGGGGCGCGAGCCATCGGGCGGGGGACCGTTGTAGTTGGCCGCGGCATTGGCTTCGCGGAAGCGCGGAAACGGCTGGGCGACTACGGGCGACTTGGGCGTCTTGTCGAACAGCAGAACGGAACGCTTCTCGGCGTCGCGCAGGATGCCCTCCACGTCCTTCATGATGAGGTCGCGGCCCGCTTCGGTCAGCGGGTAAGCCTGGTCTTTCTTCAGTTGCTCGACGCGATCCTTGACTGAACCTTGGGTGCGGCCGAGACGCCGCAGAATCGCGTCCATCTCGCCTTCGATGCGGGCGACTTCCTTCAAGCCGATTTCGTGGATCTGCTCGGCGGTGAGATTGGTGGTGGTGAAACGGCGCAGGTCGTAGGCGTAGGCGTCGGGGCCGCCTTTGAGGCGCCACAATCCCGCGTCGTTGGTGGAACGCGTGAGCTGGGATTCCAGCAGCGCGATAGCCTTCTTCCAGGCGGGGTACACTTGCGCCCCTACGATCTTTTCGGCTTCGGCCTTGAGTTCCGCGCGGCGGGCTTCGGGGATCTTCGCCGCTTCCATCTTTTGCGTGAACACGGACACGAACGGATTCTGCGCCGGGGCCGGATCGGCGAAGCTCTGCATCTGTTTGATGGTGGCTTGCAGGATGAATTTCGGCGGGATGATGTTGCGCCCCGCGAGCCGCCGGGATTCGGCCATCGCCTCTTCCATGCGGGCCGCGACCTGGCCCAGGGCCGCCACGTAGTTGGCCGCGTCCTTCTCGTTGGCCACGGGGTGCCGGACGGTCATGAACTCCACCAGGTTGATGTTGGCGCCGTTCATCTGCTGCAGGGGGAAGGTGTAATCGAGATACGGCTCTTCGCCGGCCGCGGTCTCCAGCTGCCAGCGCATGATGTCGGCCGAGAGGCGCTGGGACTCGCTCAATTTCGATGCGTCGAATTTGGCGAGTTCTGCCAGGCCTTTGCGGGCGAGTTGAATTCGCGCTTGCCGGTAGGCTCGGGTTTCGGGCGTGAGTTGGCGCTCGAGGCGGTCTTGCTCTTCCCCGGTGAAATAGCGCGCGGACGTCGCCAGACCGGGATTCCCGCGCACCCACTCATCGGTGAAGTCGCGGAAGAAGTCGTCGATGCCGCGCTGAGAGATGGTTGGTTGAGAAACGCCGCGCTGCTGGGCCGTGAGGGAAAGCAGCGCAAGGAACAACACGCCGGACGCGAACGCCGCTAGCTGTTTCATGTTTTTCAGCTTACAGCGTTTCGCAGGCGGCTTTCAGGCGGCTTCCACGTGCTCGCGTAATCCGGGATTGACAACGGTTTCAATCGATGGCCCGTTCAGCAGAGTGTTGTGAATCAGGCAAGCCTTTACGGCTCGCAAGATCCCGGCTTCGTGATGGGAGTCCAGGCCCGGGGCCGTCACTTCGATGCGGAACTGAGTCAGGCGCGCGGGCGACGTGGCCTTGTTGGCAGTCACCCGAACGTTCAGCCCTTCGACGTGGAGGGATCGCGCTTTCAAATACTGGGCCGCGTAAAACCCGGCGCAGGTGCCGAGCGATGCCAGCAGAAACTCGGGTGGCGTCATGCCGCTGTCGGAACCGCCATTTTCGACCGGTTGGTCGCACAAGACGCGGTGGCCGCGGGCGTTGGCCTCAAACCGGACGTCGCCAAGATGTTGAACGATTACTTCCATATAAGTACCTTCACTTCTTCAGATGCAGTTTAGGGGCCGGAGTGACAGGGTAAACTGACAGAACATGCTCCCGATACTCCCGCGGCTGGAGGCGTACTTCGAATTCGAGAGGCTGGGGACCAACTGGAAGACCGAAATCCTGGCTGGGGCCACGACGTTCATCACCATGGCGTACATCGTGTTCGTGAACCCCTCGATCCTGCGGGAGACGGGGATGCCCTTCGCGGCGGTGATGGCGGCGACCTGTCTGTGTGCGGCATTTGGCAGCATCCTGATGGGTGCTTTCGCGCGGTATCCGATCGCGCTCGCTCCGGGCATGGGTCTAAACGCTTACTTCACGTACACGGTGGTGAAGGGCCTGGGGATCTCATGGCAGGCCGCGCTGGGGGCGGTTTTTCTTTCGGGCGTGGCGTTTCTGATTCTGACACTGGCGGGGGTGCGGCAGTTGATCGTGGAGGCGATCCCGGCGGAGTTGTACTCGGCGGTAGCGGCGGGGATCGGATTGTTCATCGCCATGATCGGATTGCGCAACGCGGGGATTGTGGTGGCGAGCCCGTCCACGCTGGTGGCGCTGGGGAATTTGCGGGACAAGAACACGGCTCTGGCGCTGTTCGGGTTGATCGCGACCTCGGCGCTGGCGGCGTGGGGCGTGCGTGCGGCCATGCTGATCGGGATTCTGGCTACGACGGCGGTGGGCGCGGTGCTGGGGCTGGTCACGTGGTCTCCGGCGACGAACCCTCTGGCGGAAATTGCGGCGATCGCCGGCAAGCTGGATGTGCGTGCGGCGTGGAACATCGGCTTTCTGGAGATTGTGTTCGTGTTCCTGTTCGTCGATCTATTCGACAACGTCGGTACGCTGGTGGGCGTGGCCAAGAAGGCCGGCCTGATGGATGCGGCCGGCCACATCCCGCGCATTCGCCGCATCCTGCTCACCGATGCTTCTGCCACTATCGCCGGATCGCTGCTGGGGACTTCCACAGTGGTCAGCTACATCGAAAGCGCGGCGGGCGTGGTAGCGGGCGGACGCAGCGGGGTCACGTCGATCGTCACCGGGTTGTTGTTTATCGCGGCGCTGTTCGTGGCTCCAGTGGTGGGCGCGGTGCCGACGTCGGCGACCGCTCCGGCGCTGATCATCGTGGGATCGTTGATGATGTCGCACGTGGGCGAGATCCGGTGGAACGATCCGGCCATGGCGATCCCGGCGTTTTTGACCATGGCGACGATTCCGCTGACCTTCAGCATAGCGACGGGGTTGTCGTTGGGGTTCACGGCGTATGCGTTGCTGCGGCTGGCGACGGGTAAGGCTCGGGAGACGCACTGGCTGGTGTTCGTGCTGGCGGCGCTGTTCGTCGCGCGGTTTGTTTATTTGGGGCGGGGATGAACCCGAATACATCCGCCTTACGCCGATTGGAAGGCTTGGCCGATGTGTTGGACGGTGCTCATGACGCGGCTGTAGTTGATTCTGATAGGGCCTAGCACGGCGATCACCGCCGACAGGCCGTTGTCCAGACGCACTGGGAGGCCGATCAGAGACATCTCGCGCATGGAGGGGTGGATTTCCTGGAGACCCACGTGGACGCCCACTTCGCCCGCGGGGTGATCGAGGAAGCGATCGAGTAGTTCCAGGACGCGCTTCTTTTCTTCCAGGGCCTGGAACAGCTCGCGCAACTTTTCTTTCGTGAGATGCAGATCAAGGACGACTAAATTGCTGGCGCCTTCCATGTGGACTTCGGGGGCCGGTCCCATGTCCAGCAGGCCCTTGGCGTAAAGCATGGTCAGCTTTTGGAAGACGGCGTCGTAAGTGGCGGCAGCGTGATCCAGGCGGTTGGCCAGTTCGCGGCGCACGTCCTGCAGCGCCCAACCGGCGAAGTTGCGGTTGATGTAGTTGCGGATCGATTCCAGCTCAGCGGCGGTGACGGACACTTCCAGTGTGACCACGCGATTGTGGACCTGATGGTCGCGGGTCATCACCACCATCAGCACGCGCTGGTCGGGGAGCGCTAATAGTTCGACCTGATCCAGCGCCGGGTTGGTTTGCGGAATCGCCGCGGCGATGCCCACGCCGTGCGTGAGTTGCGTGAGCATGTGCGACGAGTATTCGATGCGCTGCTCCATGGTGTTGAAGCGGCCGAATTCGGAGCGCAGGCGCTCGATTTCAGCGGTCACCAGGCGGCGCATGCCGATGGACTGAATGTAACTGCGGAACGCCTTCTCAGTGGGCACGCGGCCAGCCGAGGTGTGGGGCTGCGATAAGTAGCCTTCGTCGTCCAAGTCCGCCATGACGTTGCGGATGGAGGCGGCGCTCAAACCTTCGCGGAAGCGGCGGGCGATGGTGCGCGAAGGCACAGCTTCGCCGGAGGCGATGTAGGTCTCGACGATTTCGTGCAAGACTTCCTTGCTCCGAGGCGTCATAAGTCAAGTGTAACAGGTTAAGCTATTCATTCTACTGGCTGGGGGACGACGTGGTCAAGATGGAGTCTTGTCTCATGCAAGATGAGCCTGAAGCGGGGGTTCGTTTCTCACACAAGATGAGCCTGAAGGGCATGCTGGGGATTGATCATCCGCATGAAGTCCTCAGAGAAGTTGAGCCTGGAG
>Ga0116223_10000534_pt1 | contig 46264 bp, 37 predicted proteins | sample Sb_taG_3_FD_90092 | JGI IMG/M metagenome (GOLD analysis project Ga0116223, IMG submission 90092) | Peat soil microbial communities from Weissenstadt, Germany - Sb_50d_a_PC metaG | ecosystem: Environmental > Terrestrial > Soil > Wetlands > Peat | place: Germany: Weissenstadt | collected 2010-09-21 | reverse complement strand
TTAGGGATGGAAGGCTTCGCACGACGTCGAAGCCGACGATTCGGCACAACGGACGGTATGGATTCTGCGTTGAAAGTGATAGAACTGATTCCTCGGAATCAGGATCAGGACGCGGTCTGGCACTTACTGAAAGGCTCGCTCTGCGAGCATGAGGACGGTTTTGTTTCTCACCCATTGGGTTCTCAATTCCGAAGCTCCTGAAGCGCGTTCGCACCCTCATAAACACTGACGATTATGACGCTTCGAGGTTTCAGAATGATAAATCAAAAAGGAAATGCGGGTTAAGATGGGTGCCAGAGTAATAACCGCGAGTCCTTCGACTCCGTTTGGCGCGCTATGCGCACTAAACTCCGCTCAGGATGATAGAGCGTAGGATTGGTTGGTACATTCCCGGGTCTCAGAATCAGGACCTCCGTTTCCGCAGGCTCGGCTTTATCGATTACAAGGGCCGGATCCAAGTGCACAAGTCGCTGCTCAATGTCGTTCTCCACGATTGAGCCCCACCTAAGCGGCCTCCCTTGAGTTTTACACCGGTTATGTGGCCGGGCATCCCATCGGAGCGCTGCGCAAGGAGGATTTGATGTCAACGCGCCAAAAAGTTCCCCGTTAGAAATCTCCAATTTGTGTTCAAAATTGCTCATCGCTGCGACGAATATGACGGCATACTAACCCCAGTTTCTGTATCAGCCATGATGCAAGATGGAGGCGGGGCATGCCTGAAAGGAAGGCGAGCCTTCTCATCGTAGACAATGAGCCTTCAATTCGAGAGTCGTTGTCGTTCGGGCTTACTGAGATTGGCTACTCCGTTCGAGCGGCGGAAGACGGGTTTTCCGCATTGATCGAAATTCAGAAAGAGACTCCGGATATAATCCTCTCCGATCTCAACATGCCGGGCATGTCCGGATTTGAGCTCCTCTCGGTGGTTCGTCGGCGATTTCCCGCGCTCCCGTTGATCGCCATGAGCGACGCGTTCTGCGGCGATGAGGTGTCTTCTGGAGTTGTCGCGGATGCGTTCTACCAAAAGGGCAGCAGCCTGGGTGCCTTGTTGATGATCATGGGAGCGCTGCCTCGAACGGAGCGGCATCCTTCCCACCTTTCGGCAGCGCGATGCCAATGCTGAAACCGGCACAGGTCTTACCCCCAGTTCGCAGACAAGAACCCAATGACAGTCGTACGAAGGGCGCTGATTCAATTCGTCTTTCACACAGCGCCATGTGCTCATTGAGAGCCGGTGGTCAAGGTAGTTGTCCGGCTCCTCCAACATGCGGAAAAACGCATCGGTCATGAAACTTGGGAATCTTCCAAACCCAAAGGGGCATTCCAAGAGCATTGATTCTTGAAAGGACAACAGATCATGCCAGTTCGAGCACAGGACAGCAAGCTCAAGGTGAAAGTGACTCCGCCGTAGGCATATGTTTTCGTGGATGGCCAGGCAATGGGACAGGCTTATCACCCGATCGAGCTCAGTGTGGGGAACCATCGGATTGACGTCGTCAACTATGGCTACAACACCTTCACCAAGGACGTTTCAATCGCAGGCGGGACCACCACGACGATCGACGCGACACTTGAGCCGATTCCAGACTCGGTGTCGGGACCGTGGGGCTGTCTCACGATCGAAAACGCTCAACGAGACGCCATCTTCCTGAATGGGAAACAGTGCTGAAAAGGGAGCTTCCCTATGAAAAGTCTATTCGCGCAACGCCTCCGATCCTGGTCACTGATCACCATGCTGGTCTGCGCCTGGCGGCCGAACGCCCAAGCGGAGCCGATACCTGTCCACCATGTGGAGGGGACCATCCACGGCTTTCTCGAACTGCGTTCGGAAGACGGCCGCGTGCTCGCTTCAGGAGACATCGTTCAGATCGTCCATGGCGACCGGGTTACTTCGCACACGCTCTTCACTTTCAAAGATGGCTCCATTGACGATGAAACCACAGTCTTCTCGCAACACCGCACCTTCCACCTCATCACCGACCACCATATTCAGAAAGGGCCTTCCTTTCCTCACCCGATGGATGTCTTGATCGATTCCCGTAGCGGCCAGGTCACGGTCCGTTCAACAGGAAAAGATGGGAAGGAGGAGCTTAAAACCGACCATCTTGGCCTGCCACCGGATCTGACGAACGGAATGGTTCCCCTCGTGGTAGAAAACATGCGGCCTGATGCCCCGGAGACAATAGTCTCCATGCTGGTGGCCACACCCAAGCCGCGGCTGGTGAAACTCGCCATCTCTTACCGTGGCGAAGAGACCTTTTCGGTAGTCGGCTCTCCTCGAAAGGCGATCCATTATGAGATCAAGATCGAACTCGGTGGAGTCGCTGGCGTAGTGGCGCCCCTCATTGGTAAGGAGCCTCCAAATATTCAACTTTGGATCATTGGCGGGCAAGCTCCGACCTTCGTCAGAGAACAAGGCCCAATCTATCCGGAGGGCCCCATGATGACTATCCAACTGGCCAGCCCCGTTTGGCCGGACTCGCCAAAGTCCGGATATTAGAGCAGCTCTCAGTTCCTGCCCCGACCACAACTCCGGGGTGAAAAGTCCCCGGGCGTGCCCAGCAGGGCATTTGCCGGGACCAAAAAGCCATGATCTTCCCACCTTTCGGGTTCCGGTCGGATTGTCGCCGACCCGGACATAACTCCTATTTTCGGGTTATGTCCGGTTGGGCGGTCATTCAACCGGAACCTCGCATTTGGGATTTCCCCTGGCTTTGCTCGGAGTTACCCTCTGCCCATCCGGCCCTGACCGCCACGCGGCGAACGCAAGGCCGGTTCCTACAATGGTGTCCGCCTGATGGTCAACCCAAAGCGCTTCAGATTGCCAGGGTTAACAGGAGAGTCTGCAAACAGATTCAGGCGATCTTACCGGAATGGGGACATTCAAGGCTTTGTACATCTGCGGCAATGAAACTGGCCAAATGCCGAACGAGCGAAATTGCGCATCTTACTTACCTGCGGTTGAGCGAAGGTGGAGGCATGAGCAGATTTATGGTTCCATTCCGGATGCACGATACGGGATGGCTTCTGCTTGCCTTTTGCGTCCTCCTCGGCATCGGGTTTTATGGATTGCGGCTTGGCCTTGTAGTCGGAGCTGCGTTCGCGGCTAGCCTGCTGCTCCACGAGATGGGGCACATGCTGGCCGCAATCCTGCTTCGCGTTCCGGTGCGGGAGTTCGGCCTGTGTCTGTGCGGTGCTTACAACCGGAGAGCCCACGCCGGTCGCCGCCGGGATGAAGTTCTCATCTCCGCAGCCGGGCCGCTGATGAATCTGTTTCTTGTACTCCCGCTCCTGTATATCCCCGTGATCGGGACTAAACTCGCACTTTGCAACTTGTCGCTATGCGTCGTAAATCTCCTGCCGCTTCCGTCAAGCGACGGATTGCGCATTCTGCGCACGATTTGGGCTTCCAACAGGGCTGGTGACGTGATTCCTGTAATCAGTCAGTCTTGCTCGACCCAGCCAGTCCGATTGGGGTAACAAAACGACTGAAGAGACGGCTCAAGGTCAGTGAGCGGGCACTTCCTGGGTTGTCGTCTGCTCTTCCCCAACGTGAGCTGGATCATGTTACGTCCGGGTTGGCGGTTAACCGACCAGATCGCCGAACGCGCCTCACCGAGCAAGGAACCGAAGCCTCGCCCCGAACGCAACAAGCCACTGCCTGAACATCTTAAGCGCGAAGTGGTCACGCACACGCCCCAGGGCGACTGCTGCCGGGTTGCGGTGGCGAGCTGCGGCACTTCGGTGACGATGTCAGTGAACAACTGGAGTATGTTCCTGAGAGCTTCAAGGTCATCCGCCATGTGCGACCGAAGTTCACCTGCACGGACTGCGATCGAGTGGTCGAAGCGCCGGCACCGTCGCGTCCGATCGAGCGCGGCCTGGCCGGACCAAGCCAGCTGGCCCATGTGATCGTCTCGAAGTACGCTGACCATCTGCCGTTATTCAGGCAGTCGGAGATCTATGCTCGTCAGGAAGTGGAGATCTCGCGCTCAACGCTGGCCGGTTGGGTGGGCGCGGCCAGTGATCTGCTTGGTCCGCTGGTGGAGGCCATCGGCAAGCATGTCTTTGCCGGCCGCAAGTTGCATGCCGACGATACGCCCATGCCGGTGCTCGCGCCCGGCAACGGCAAGACCAAGACCGGCCGTTTGTGGACTTATGTGCGCGACGACAGGCCGGCAGGCGATAAAACAGCTTCCGCCGTCTGGTTCGCCTACTCGCAGGATCGCAGAGGCGAACATTCGCGGGAGCATCTGAAGAACTTCACCGGAGCCCTGCAGGCAGATGCCTATGCGGGCATTCATCATCTGTACGACAACCATATATATGAGGCCCCTTGCTGGGCTCATGCCCGGCGCAAGTTCCACGAGATCCATGTGGTGCACGCTTCGCCGACTACGACTGAAGCCCTGGCCAGGATCGGCGCTCTTTATGCCATCGAGGATGAGATCCGCGGCAAGCCCATCGAAACCCGACTGAGTGTCCGTCAGTCGCGGGCCAGGCCGCTGCTCGATGACTTGCGCAAATGGATGGAGAAGGCGGTCCGGTCACTGTTAGCGAAAAGCGAGACTGCGGGTGCGATTCGCTACGCGCTCTCACGCTGGCGTGCCCTTACACGCTACACCGAAGACGGTCTGCTCGAGATCGACAACAGCGCTGCTGAACGGGCGCTGCGAGCCGTCGCTCTTGGCCGGAAGAACTTCCTGTTTGCCGGATCGGATAGCGGCGGCGAACGTGCCGCTGCTATGTACACCCTGATCGGCTCGGCCAAACTCAACGGACTCGATCCGGAACTCTACCTGCGCACCGTGCTGGCGCAGATCGCCGAACATCCCATCAGCAAGATCCAGGATCTGCTGCCCTGGAATATGGCTGCATCGCTCCAGGCCCACTCTTCTCAGGCCGCCTAAGACACACTCATCAAGTGTCCACCAAAAAATAAGTGGACACCTGATGACACACTCCACTCGTGTCAATAGGGACTCGCTGTACGCTTACTCTTGTCCGACATTGATGTATGGTTTAGAGAATCTCCTTGTCGATGTCTGCGTTGAGGATGATCACAACCGGCCAAATTCTGGGTCTTAAGCTAAATGGGGCTAAGTGTCAGGAACAGCGCTGCTTGTAGCGCCGGGCGGATCCAGGGCAGCGCCAGAGGCACCACCCTCATCATCCATTCGTGACATAGCCTCTTCGTCCAAGCACCGCTGAGCGGCTGGAAAAGATTCTGAGGCGTCACCATTTTCTCTTCGCCAAGAGATGGTCAGTAAAAAGGCACTCTCTTCCAGCGCCTCGACGTCATGCAGCACTCCGCAGTCGAGCACCAGCAAATGACCCGCCGACACCTCCACCTTTCGATGGGCCTCCAAATGTATTCGGCTCCGTCCCTTCACCTGCAGGATGGAGACTCTCCCTTCTGCTTTGTGCTGGCGCATTCGTGTTCCGCCCTTCATCAGAACCAAAACGATTCGGAAGTCTGGATATTTCGCGAGCGTTTTGGAACTCCGCCCAGTCTCACGCTGCCAGGAGTCTTCTTGCCGCAGTTGCCGCAGCTCTCGTTCCAGATCGATCTGCAGCAGAGGTTCTGCTAATTCGGGTAATCGATTCAATACTTCGATGCCTTCGCCGGGCCGACAAGTGCTGAGCTCCCGAGCCATGATGAACACCTTCCGCTTGTGCAAACTGTGCACTCCGTCCGACTTTGCCCCAATTTTGAACCAGAATTACAGAGTGAGCAATCCTCTGTGAGATCTCGTCAGGCCCGAGAAGACGATGATCGACGAATGGTTGCGGCAAAACTGGTCAACATTGCACAGTCTCTCGGCAGAATCCTTGCTACCACGTCGCAAGGAACCTGGACCCAACCCCGAACGCACCTCGAAGGAGAAGTGCATCTTCCACCGTGTTCGAGAGGTCCTTCTGGGCGTTAGCCCGCTCTAGTCGCGCTGTGGATCGAAAGTGCTATCGACCTTGTCCTGACTCACGGCTCGCGGAGGCCCGAAAAAAGACTTGGAAAAGTGAGCAAAATTGAATAGATCAAACTTTCTACCGGTACAACCATATGGGAAGATACAGCGTGGGGTGTGGAGCTGTCGCGATGCCGTGAACCCTCCATTAAACGAGCAGTTTATGACATTGGCCCCCCTCGATTATTGCCGAGGACCTCGTGCTTGGCATGGCAACTCCGCTGACAATGCATTGAGAATGCGGAAGATAAAACTATGGAGCGCCTCCCCGCCGCTGTTGTCGTCGCCCACCCGGACGACGAGACGCTTTGGTGCGGTGGCTACATACTGACCCATCCGGAGTTTCATTGGCGCATTGCGACCCTTTGCAGAGCACAGGATGCAGACCGTGCGCCAAAGTTCTACCGGGTCCTGGAGCAATTGGGCGCAGAAGGTGAGATGGCGAATCTGGATGATGGACCCAGTCAGGCGCCGCTACCGATCGAGCAGGTTCAAGAAACCATCGCCCGATTATTAGCTGAAACCAGCTACAGTCTGATTCTCACCCACGGCCCGAACGGCGAATACACGCGACATCGCCGCCATGAAGAATGCTGCCACGCAGTCGTCGAGCTTTGGCAATCTGGCCGCATCTACACAGACCGACTGTGGTCGTTTGCTTACGAAGACGGCGGTCGAGCGTATTTGCCGCGGGTTCGTACTGACGCGGATCGGCGGGATGTGTTGACGGATAATCTCTGGCTTGAAAAGCGCCGGCTGATTACGGACGTGTACGGGTTTGGCATCGACAGTTGGGAAGCAAGGACCGCTCCTCGTGAAGAAGGATTCTGGTGCTTTGCCTCAGCACAGGCAGCGGCAAAGCGTACGGCATTCCGGGAGCAACAATCGTGAAAGTACTTGTATTGAGCGAATATCCTGCGCCGGCGGCAGGCTTGGCCCTGCAAGGTGAACTGTTATGCAGGGGCCTGTCCGAGATGGGCGTGGACGTTCACCCGGTCCACCTGGAGTCGGACTTGGAAAAGGAGTGGTACTATCGCTGGCTTCGACCGGATATCGTGGTGGGCGTGGGGTTCTGGGGCCATCTTCCGCATCTGGTCCTGCACCCGCAGCAGTTTGGGATGAAGGCTGTGCCATGGCTCGTGGCGGATGGTTATGTCGCGAAACACCGTAAAGCGTTAAACGCTCTACCGCTGATCCTGGTCACCTCCAACTGGGTGAAGGAGGTATATATCAGAGACGGTATCAAGGGAGACAACATTGTGGTGCTTCCTGTGGGTTGCGGCACGGACCGCTACGTGCCGCACGGCCGTGATGACTTCAAGGTCCAGGCGATTCGCGGGGCTTTGGGAATATCGGATGACCAGTTAATGATCCTGACTGCCGGCGGCGACAGCGCTTCCAAGGGCGCTCAGGAGGTCATGCAGGCGTTAGCGCTGATCGATAGCGAGGTCCCCGACTGGAGATATGTCTGTAAGGTTTGGCCTCAACCCCGCACTGACCAACAAAACCAGATAGACCTGAAATTGGCGGCAGATCTGGGCATCGGCAAGAAGGTTATATTCTCGACCAATGTTGTCTCGCAAAATTTCATGCCCTATTTGTTGTCTGCCTGCGATATTTACGCTGCACCGTCGCGGCTGGAAGGCTTCGGCATGATTCAGGTTGAGGCGAACGCCTGCGAAAAGCCAGTGATCGCAATCGATGCCATGGCATTTCGCGACACCATGGTCCACGGTGAGACGGCATTCTTGGCCAAGGTGGCGGAGGAAAGCAAGATCACCGAAGCTCAATACGGCGAAGGCCACGACTACGAGAAGAGTCATCGTATCGTGTTTCCAAATCCGCGGACAGCCGAATACAGAGCCAGCGTACCCGACATCGCAAAGTACCTGCTTCTGCTTATGCAGGACGGTGCTCTGCGGCAGCGCATGGGAGAAGCGGGTCGAAGGCGAGTCGTCGAGCTATTCGACTATCGCCAGGTTGCAAGGCAATTCGTGGAGATCGTTTCCGACCGATTGGGTATTCAGTAGATAGTGACGATGCGCGACTGCTCGCTCCCTCGAGCCAGCACACCAACGAGGAGTTTATGTCTTTCGACGATAAGTCACGAATTGTTATCGAGCAGGCTAAAGACGCGGCTCTCCGAATCCTGCTGCATAACGCACAGGGACCGTTTGACGGACTACCTCGAACCGCTGGCTGGGGATATCCGGAACCATACACCCGTGATCTGATGATTTCAGCTCTCGGCTTTCTGGCCACTGGCAGCGAGCAACTTGCGGACGCTCTGGAACGCACACTGGTAGCACTTGCTAACAATCAGACCGTGCACGGCCACATCCCATCCTTCGCACACGATCCAGATAATCGCGGTTCCAGCGACTCGACGCCGCTCTTCCTCTTTGGCTTGGCGCTCTACAGATTATCGACTAATCAGCCGGAGTTCCTCCTTGAAGCAGCAGAGAAGGCTCAGCGGTGGATGCGGTTCCAGAGCCCGGATGACAGGGTGATGGTCGCACAGTTGCCTACCAGCGATTGGCGTGATGAACAGTACGTGATGGGCTACGGGCTGTACGTGAATATGATCGTCTATGCGTATCTTCGTCTTTTTGGTGAACACGAGTCGGCCGAGCAACTGCGCGGATTGATGAGCCGTCTTGAAGTCAGCGGTGAACTGAAGAATAGTTATGAGCAAGAGGCTCTTGTCGAGCCGACCGCGCCCTACTACGCTCTTTATTCGTACAAAGTTATGGGTAGTGACCGTTTCGACCTGCTTGGCAACAGTCTGGCGATTCTGACCGGAATTGCTTCGCTTCAATGGGCGGCGAAAATGCTCCCTTGGATCGAAGCCGAGTGCGAGGCCATGCGGGGCCGCGGAGAACTTGCCGTGGATTTGCCGCCCTGTTTGTTTCCATACATTCGGCCCCATCATGCGGATTGGCTGCCTCGGTACGAGCGCTATAACCGGCCTGGAGACTACCACAACGGGGGTGTGTGGCCATTTGTTTGTGGCTTCTATGTCGCTGCATGCGTAGCCGCCGGGGAGATGGATCTGGCAGAGCGAAAGTTATTCGCGCTGACAGAACTGGTCAAGCCGTGGCATGAAAACGCGGCGGAGTGGGGTTTTAATGAGTGGATTCACGCGCAAACCGGTAAGCCCAGCGGCCGGGATTGGCAAACCTGGTCGGCCGCTATGTACCTATACGCTGCTGAGTGTGTGCGGCAGCAAGGGACACCATTCTTCGGTGAGATTCGCGGCCCCAGCCTGAATGCAGAGGGGGAGCCCCAAAGAACATCAAACCATTTCCGGCTGTAATTCAGTATATTTATGTGCAACCGAATGTTGCTGCCGGCTCACCAGCCAAGCAGCAGCCGAGGTCCAGGCGTTCCCATTTCTCATCCGCGGCATGGTTCCGGGACCAGTGCAAGCTGAGCGCCAGCTCTGCCAGTGCGACGATTCCCTCATCGCAACGCCGACTGGTGATTTTGTTTGGATCGCGGCTGTTAGCTCGCCCGAGGTCTGAGCAAAAATGCTCAGTCTCCCGGCTTCTGCAGTCGAGGGCCTTGCTTGTCCGAAGCGATAGCGGTTGGATTTGAGTGCAAATACGATGTTATATCTCTGATCGTAGGCATACTTACGCGCCATTCAGTTCGACCCGTCAATGCACCCCACGTTAGTCCCGCATTAGCCGCTCCTTAGGCTCGCGCCTTCGTATCGTGTGAGCATTTCTGCTCAGACCCACGATTCTATTTTGGTCATCTTATTATGGGTGCTCCCGTTGAGGTCCCTGACCATATGAAAGCGTTTTTCGGTTGGCTGTTCGGGTGCCATCACCATAAAGTCAGCCGGGTATTTACTATTCAAAAGCACACCTATCAGGTCTGTCTTGATTGCGGCACAGAACTCGCCTATTCCTGGGACAAGATGCTCGCACACAGACCAACGAGCTTCACACGGCTCACGCGGAAACGCAGATGGATGTTACATATCAGGATTCCAAATACTCGCGCGGACAGATCCAAATCCTCGACGTTCCTGGAATCACCAGGAACTTCTCTTCCGGCAGCTTCAGGCCCGCGTCTTGGTTTCATTCACCGTCAGCGTCAGCTTCGTCATCATGACCCGCATCGTGGCCAGAGGTTCTTTTGCTCTGTCCCGACAACAGATCACGAGATCATCGGCACAGTTGACGATGGTCGCTCCAAGACGCCTTTCGTGACCCAACTTCTTCCATCCAGGCACGAACCGGCGCATGAAGCGATTACTGAGCAGCGGGCTGATCGGAGACCTCGGCGGGCTCCCGCGAACTTCATCCCGATTGCGCGTTCGCAGATGCTTGTCTCCACGATCATCCGTCTCTTCCGCCGGTGCTTCTTGGCGACATCTTGATCAGATGGAGCATGGCGCCGTCAACCACACCGAACGCTACCGAATCTAGAAATTCAGCGTGCGGAAGAAGATCAAAATACGAGGCAAGATCCGCGTCTACGATCTCTCCATGTCCGGTATTGTTCAGCTTATGGACGTGTTTTTTACTGCGTCCAATGCGCTGCGGCATCGCCGATAGGCGTAGTGTTCCGGCTGTAATTCGGCCTCAACTATGGCGTCGAGCACCACAACCGCCGCCATCGCCACTCTTCTGTCGCGGATAGTAGGCACTCCTAACGAAAGCTGTTTCCCCTCGGGCTTCGGTATGTATAGCCTGCGTCATCGTAATCTCCCTATGAATCCACCGGACTCCCTGATCGATTCTGCGTCTCCGTCTCAGTTGTCTGCTGCCAGCAAGCGTCTCTTGCCGTGGCTGGTTGCGGTTGCGTTCTTTATGGAGTCTCTGGACACGACGATTCTGAACACAGCTGTCCCCGCCATTTCAGAGGCCCTCCACGTCGTACCCCTCAGCATGAAGGCCGTATTGGCAAGCTACACGTTAAGCCTTGCCGTCTTCATTCCCATCAGTGGCTGGATGGCCGACCGGTTCGGAACGCGCCGCGTGTTCGCATCCGCAATCGGCCTCTTCACACTTGGATCGCTTCTTTGCGCCATATCGAGCAACATTCATCTGCTCGTCGCCTGTCGTGTTCTGCAGGGTTGCGGCGGAGCGATGATGGTCCCCGTTGGCCGGCTCACCCTGGTGAGATCATTCGATAAATCCGAGCTCTTGCGCACCATGAGCTTTGTTGCCATTCCAGCGCTTGTCGCTCCCATGCTGGGACCCATTGCCGGAGGCCTGATCGTCGGCTATTTTCACTGGCGGCTCATCTTTTTCCTGAATATTCCAATCGGCGTGGCTGGCCTAGTTCTCGTCTATCTGCACCTGCCCGACTTCCGCGAAGAGCATACGCACCCGCTCGATGTGGTCGGACTGATCCTCTTCGGCTCGGGAGTTGCTTTGCTGTCATATGTGCTGGAGATCTTCGGAGAACACACTCTGAGCGTGCGTGAGATGACCGGACTGTTGGCACTTTCTCTCGCGTTGCTCGCTGGCTATGCAGTCCACGCGAAAAGCATTCCATTCCCTTTGCTGAACCTGAGCCTGTTCAACATCCGTACATTCCGCGCCGCCGTGAGTGGCAGCTTTTTCACTCGTCTTGGAATTGGAGGCGTGCCGTTTCTCCTACCACTCCTTTACCAGGTTGGTCTTGGCTTCACACCCATTCAGTCAGGCCTGCTCATCATGCCCCAGGCAATAGCGGCTATGAGCATGAAGATGATCATGCCCCGGCTTCTGAGGCTTATCGGTTATCGTGGCGTATTAATCTCCAATACCCTGATCCTCGGCGTTCTTCTCGCACTGTTTGCGATGATCGGGCTTCACACGCCCGTTTGGGTCATCGTGCTGCTGGCGTTTTTCTATGGGGCTTTTACATCGTTGCAATATACGAGTATGAACACGCTTGTCTATGCGGATACAACCGAGGAACAGACCAGCGATGCGAGTTCCATCGCGAGCACCATGCAGCAGATGTCGATCAGCTTTGGTGTTGCGGCTGCGGGACTAACCACGGCGTTTTTCATTCCGGGTACATCCAATTCCAATCCCCTCGCGATGATCCACGGGATTCATAAGTCGCTCTTTGTTCTCGGAGGACTTACCATCGTCTCGACGATCGTCTTCCGCAGCCTCAAGCGGGGTGACGGCGACACGGTGAATCAGGGAAAAATCTTCCATCCCGGTGGATAAGCAGCAATGATCGATGCGCGAAATCGCGCAGGGCAGAGTGTGCCATGAGTGCCGAATGATCCGCATACTGCTGAACCCCACACGGGCGACCCGAGCTGGAGAACGCGGCTAACGAAGCTATTGATCTTCGTCAGAACCTGCTCCCACCAAGTTTGGATGAGTGTGCGTTTTTTGCACGCTGAACAATGGCTTGAATCGAATCAGTTAGAACGGAAGAGCAAGGTGCGGAGGCAGCGTGAGAAGGGGTGCTGCCTTCGGGGGACTTAGCCGTATGATCTGGCATCGCTGCCGCCGCATTGGGGGTGGGCACCGGGTAAGAATATTGCAGTTGCAACGGAAAGAATACTGTGCAGTATTGCTCAGTCACCTTTGAACGACAACGGAAGTCTGACGCTCCCGCGTTGAGGAAGTTCCCCTGACCCAAATGGGGGCCCGCGAAATCTCTCAAAGATGAGCAAAACAGAACAGACAACGACTCTGAGCGAGGCCGATGCTGCTCCAGACATTGGTGTAGTAGGCCTCGAGTACGGGAAATCTGCGTCGAGAGTTGCGGCCCTCCCCCAAGGTAGCGACGCGGGACCTGCGTGGCCGGTCGGGCTGCGCGGAATGCTCTGTCCTTATTCTTTGAAGCACTTTCTCCTTGGCCTTTGATCCGCCTATCGCAGCTGCAACGCGTTTCCGGGCCGCCTCGAAGGAGGTTCCATGCTGATGACCAATAAAAACAACTCCACATTCGACCCTGCGGCTTTTCTTGCGCACGCCGGCCTAGGTCGAAAAATTATCGACGTGAAGCCGAACCAGACTTTTTTTGTCCAGGGAGATCCGGCAGACTCCGTCTTTTATCTACAGAGCGGCCGAGCAAAGCTTACCGTCGTTTCGCAAAACGGCAAAGAGGCGACAATCACGCTTCTCTCCGCCGGCGATTTTGTCGGAGAGGAGTCTCTCGCGGCAGTGGCTGGGCTGCGATTGTCCTCGGCCACCGCCGTAGACGCGTGCATAGCGCTTAAGATTGGTCGGGAGGAGATGATCCGCGTAATGCACGAGGAGCATGAGTTCTCCGACCTGTTCATGAAGTTTCTGCTCGCCCGCAGCATGCGCACCCAGGCCGATCTTGTCGATCAGCTCTTCAACTCCAGCGAAAAGCGCCTGGCGCGAATTCTTTTGTTGATGGCGGAATTCGGCAAGCCAGGCGAACCGGAAACCTTCATTCCTCCCATTACGCAGGAAACCCTGGCGGAGATGATCGGCACCACGCGGTCTCGCGTCAGCTTCTTCATGAACCGTTTTCGCAAGCTCGGTTTCATCAGCTACAACGGCCGCATCCAGGTACACAAATCGCTACTGAACGTGGTCCTGCTCGATCAATTGCCCGAGCACAACTCCGAGAAGCCACCCATTCTTTCCAACGCACAAAGTTTGCCTGTTCGGCCAACAATGGACAGCCCGCTTCGCGCAGCTCGCGCCAACATGACTCCAGCCCGCTGGCATAGCAATCGGGCGCAAGAGCCTGCCTGAGAGTGTGGTGATTGAGATGGAAGACCCTCGGTGCAGGATCGCGGCGATTGAGATGGAAGACCCTCGGTGCATTGGCATCCTCAGAGGCGTGGTAATTGAGATGGAAGACCCCCGGTGCAAGGGTCCGCTTCAGGGCGTACTGCTCCAGGGCGTAGCCGTCGAGATGGATGACCCTCGGTGCAAGATCGTGGCGATTGAGGTGGAAGACCCCCGATGCAGGGGCTTGAGCATTTGGTGATTTAGGCCTCAAATGAGCCACCGGCAACCAGAGCGATCTGGGAGTTCTGCCTCGATCAGCGTCGCAAGCTGGCCATAACTGTCGTGGGCATATTCGTACGTCGGTAGGAAAGGTGCGCAGGAGGTTTAGGACCGGCGTTGCAACGACCGCTTCTGAATCTGCGTCCAATGCGATGGGATTTGGCGCGGATTCTTCCCGGCGAGACCATTCGCCGGACCGCTGAAATGGCCGCACAAACTGCTGGTAATTTGCTGCGTGTCGTGGAATCTGGCACGTTTTGGCTTTCTAGGAACTGGGCGAAAGGAGATGCTTCATCATGGCTGAGGATAGCAAGGGACAAGGTTTGGTATGGCTGCTGGCGGGACTCGGCATCGGTGCACTGGTGGGGATTCTTTGTGCCCCCAAGAGTGGTCGCGAAACCAGAGAGGACATTGCTCATGGTGCTCGCGAGGGAACGGAGTACTTGCGCACTCGTACAAAGCAGGCCGTCGAGCAGGTAGGTACGCTGGTGGACAAGGGCAAGGAGCAGGTCGGTAATTATGTGGAGCGTGGCAGGAGCCTCGTGGACGACCAATCAAACCGGGTAACCGCAGCGGTCGAGGCTGGCCGCGAGGCATATCGGACGGCGAAGTCAAGTAGCGAGTAAAACGGAGTCACCGCACCGGAGCACCGCTGGCTAGCCATCGGCAAACGTTGAGTCGGTCTCGAGCCTATACGGAGCCAACCGGGGCTCGGACCGCAGACGCCGCCAGGCAAGCGATGCGGTATTTCCCACCTGCCGCTCATGCGGTGTGGGATTAGCACTGATATACGCCGCAGTGTCCGAGGACGGGCTCGTTCCCGGGTTGCCGGCAATTCGGGGGTTACGGGCGCTCATTTCCTGTTTATGTTTTTTCCCATCATGTTGTGGCGAACTGAGTCCCGTCTGTTCGGTCCGGGCCTGCCGCGACCGGTGTCCCGGCGTCTGAGTGGTCCAGGCGAATGCGGTCAAGTGAGCTTTATAGCGCAGACATGGGCAATGAGTTGCCGTACGGTGAGCGAAAGGAATGGAAGGAAGGAAACACATGGAAGATGAAATGGTTGAAAGAACTCCCAGAACATATTCCGGCGCACTGTTGGCGGCGATTGCAGTGGCGTTGCTTTTGGGGATAGGCGGGATTGTGTGGAGCTACACGCTGAGCAACAAAGTGGCTGCTCAGCAGCGGGCTTTGACGGATGCGGCAGCACAGAACACCAAGCTGGCTGCAGCGCTGCAGGATACTAATGCGCGGCTGAATGTGACCACGGACGAGTTGAAGAACTCGCTTGGCGTGACGCAGCAACAACTGGATGCGCGCGCGGCGGCGCTACAGGTCCGTGAGGTTCGCGGGGAGCAAAAGACAGCGCAGTTGGCAACGGCGCAGCAGGAGACGGAGGGGCAAGTGAGCGCAGTTTCCAGCGCTGTGACCGACGTCAAGACGGATGTCGGTGGTGTCAAGGCCGATGTGGCCAAGACGCGGAGCGACCTGGCCGAGACCAACAACCAGTTGACGTCGATGAAAGGGGATTTGAATGGCCACAGCGTCCTGATTGCGCGTAATAACGACGAGTTGGAGATTCTAAAGCACAAGGGCGACCGGGACTACTACCAGTTCACGCTGGTGAAGGGGCTGAAGCAGCAGGTCGGAACAGTGAGCCTGGAGCTGAAGAGAGCCGACTCGAAGAGGAGCAGGTACACACTCGCCGTCTTTTCCGACGACAAGGTGTATGAGAAGAAGGACAAGAGCCTGAACGAGCCGCTTCAGTTCTACAGCGGCAAGGAGCCCGTGTTGTTTGAGATTGTGGTCAACAACGTGAGCGCCAGGAATACGGTGACAGGATATCTTTCTTCTCCGAAGGGTGCGCCGACACCCAGGGTAATTGCCGAGCGATAGGGCGCTAACCGCAGACACGTCCTTGATTGCAGATTGAGAACCAATGGCACAAGAACTCTCAACCCCTGCAAGAAGGACGTGTCACGTTTTTGGGGTATCTACCGGACAAAGAAGGGCAAACAAAAAGCTTCCCGTACGACGGACCGTATTCGACCCGCTCCAGTAATTTCACTTCGATCGAGGCGAGGGGACATCGACACACTGCGGACAACTCCGAACCCACATTTCGAAGCACCCGGACAACCCATCGCGGCGCGCAGGTCAAAAGGTTGCCGCGCTGCATTCTTGGCGGCACAGCGCCGGCGTTGGATGTGTATCAAATTGCTCAGTTTTTTCGAGTCCAGCGTAGAAAACTCCAGATGGAAGAGTCACAGGATCCCGCGAAAATCAGGAGAAGGCATGACAGGAAGCAAGGATTCACAGCTGGTGGAGCTCCACACGAAGGCGGCCTACGCACACGAAGCCGCCGCCCATGAGCATAGTACCGGCGATCACGCATCTGCCCAAGAGCTTGCCAGGAAGGCTTTGGAATACTCCGTGGAAGCCGTAAAGCATACGGAAGAGATCGCGCAGACTGCGCCGCAATCCATGCAGGCTTAGTCCACACACTCATTGGTGAATTGCCAGGCGAGAGAATCTCGGCGCAATCCAACGAAAGCCAAAACCCGGGGATGCCCGGAGCAAGGGGATGCAAGATGGTGATCATTCTCATTATTGTTCTGCTGCTCGTTTTCGGCGGGGGCGGAGGATACTTCGGCTACAACAGGTGGGGCGTGGGCGGAGGCGCAGGAATAGGGCTTGGTACGGTGCTTGTAATCGTGCTGGTGTGTTACTTGCTGGGAGCGTTCCGATAGAGCGATCTGCTGCAAGTTCGGCTCCCTGCCGGAAGATTGGCGACGTCCGACCGGGTAAGGAAACTGCTGGCCGAGGTGGGCATGGAGGGCGATCTCGAGAAGATGCCTTCCGATATTTCAGGCGGCATGCAAAAGCGCGTGGGCCTGGCGCGTGCGCTGGCATTGGATCCGGAGATTCTGCTGCTCGACGAGCCTACAGCCGGTCTCGACCCGATCAGTTCAGGAGAAATAGACGGGTTGATTCTCAAGCTCCAAAGGGAGCGCCGAATGGCCTCCATCGTGGTGACGCACGATCTGCATAGTGCCAGGACGATTGCCAATAGTCTCGCTCTGCTGAATGAGGGCAAAGTAGTGATCGAGGGCACGTTTGAAGGCCTTCAGCAGAGCGACATCGGTTTTGTGAAGGAATTTCTACAGCAATCGTAGGAGGACGTATGTCGAGAGTGGCAAGGTTAGGCGCATTTATCGTTGCGACGCTGGCGGTTCTGGCTGCCGGGGTCTTCATTATCGGGAGTAAGGAGTATCTGTTTCGCTCCACCTACCAACTCAAGACGCAATTCGATAATGTTGCGGGCCTGGCTGTGGGAGCTGACGTGCAGGTGGGCGGAGTTCACAGCGGAACCGTGCGTAGCATCGCGCTGCCTCACAAACCCGGCGATAAGGTCACGGTCGTCATGGATCTTGGCAAGTCCACGCAGGAGATTATCAAGCGTGACTCTGTAGCCTCGATCGAGACCGAGGGGGTATTGGGCAATCAGTTCGTGGCTATTTCGTTCGGATCTGCAGGACAAGCCGAAGTGATAGATGGCGAGACCATCCAAAGCGAGCCGCCGCTCCTGATGGCGGATTTGTTCAAGAAGACGAGCGGCATTTTGGATAGCAGTCAACAGGCTATCCAAAACGCGACGCTGGCCACGGCACATCTCAATTCGGTGAGCGCCAAGATCGATGCGGGACAGGGAACCGTGGGAGCGCTGGTAAACGACAAGCAGCTCTATGACAACCTGGAACAGACTACGGCCACACTCCATGACACGATGCTCCAGGCGCAGACTGGCGTAACGGACTTCCAGGAGAATATGGAGGCCTTGAAACACAACTTCTTCTTGAGCGGGTATTTCAAGAAGCGCGGATACGAAGACTCCGCCGATTTGGCCGCAAACAGGATCAGCGGGCTCCCGCAGGCTACGCCTGAGAAAACATTTATCTATGCTGCCAGGCAACTCTTCGATGGCCGCGATTCGGCCAAGATGAAGGACCAGAAAACTCTCAAAGGCGCTGGCGACTTCCTGGCACAGACTCAATTCGGAGTTGCGGTCGTGGTAGTCTCCACTGGCATGGATGGCGATACCGAGAAGGATCTCGTCCTTACCGAGGCCAGGGCGATGGTTATCCGCGAGTATCTGGTCGAGAACTTTGGGTTTGATGACAGCCAGCTCAGAACATTGGGGATGGGCAAGCAGACGGGCGCCAACCTCGAGGCAGATTGGGGTTCGATCCAGATTCTCATTTATCCAGCAGGAACCGAGATTCCGGTCGAGAAGCCGGCGCCGGCGGTTAGTTCATCCACAACCGAGGCCGACCGGCCAGTCCAGGTAACAGCCGCGACAACTCAAAAACCGTAGTGGCGCAAGGAGGGCGAGCGGCAATTGTTGGTGCAAGGTGCCGATTGTTGGGCGATTCAATGCCGCCGAGCTTATTTCCATTCAGGCCAGGAAAAACCTGGGCATGCACATCACAAGCTTTACATTGCAACCCCGCCAGATCCAGCAATTCTCGTGGCTGGATATTAACGCGCGCTAACTTGAGTCGACTTTCGACTAAGAGTAACTCTACTTACGTGCGTGCGCCGTTTTGCGCCTTGGTTCCCCGGTTGGCTCCATGGACCGCATCTTTGGCCTTGCCCAGAGTATTTTCAATTTTTCCCTTTATCTGCTGCGCAATGCCCTTCACCTGCAGCGGCGTATTGCCGGTCCACTGGCCCGCCTTTCGCTTGGCACTTCCCACCACTTCGTCGAACGTGCCGCTCACTCGATTTCTATTCATTGGCCCACCTCCGTGGGTTTAACTCGTACGGCTTCGACGAAGGCACCAAAATACATTTTCAGTGCCTAGATCAAAGATCATGCAGCGTATTTTCTGTTAAAGAACGCGTCAGGTGCTCGACCCCATAGAGTGGATTGGCGCCCCGAACGCTCATCTGGACATCTCGGTCGTTGGACCCTTCGTACGGGTTGGGATTAGTTTGTCTTGCGCAATGGCGCCTTGGTTTTCTTCACTTTTTGTTGCCGCGCCCATCGCGCACTTCATTTCCGTTGAATTGCTCAGGGGATCTCCGCTGCGCTGCGCGCTTATCGCCAACCTTGGGCAATGAACCGCTGTAACCGTGCTGTGGATCGAAGGTGTTGTCGACCTTACCCTGAAAGTCGTTGGACCCATGAAACCACGGACCAGCGCCAACGAAGACGCCGGCGTTGAACCATTCCGAACCGTAGTAGCCGTCGGGAACGCAGTTATACGGAGCGTAGTCATAGTAACCGTAGGGGCAATCGGGAGCGACTCCGATATCGACAGTGACCTGAGCCGCTGCCTTGGGAGTGCCAGGCGCTATGGCAAATGCGGCAGCAGCTGCTAGCGCAAGAAACTTGATACTGTTCATGAATTCTCCTCGCAATGGTTGGGGCCGTCATTGCCTGCCTCAACCATCACCGAGCGTAGCGGGACAAATCCTGTGAGTCTGAGCAGTTTCGACCACTTGCGGTGCAAACGATGCGGACCGCGACTGTGCTACTTCGGGCTGAGTGATCTTGTCTGCGTAGTAGAAAGGAAGTATTGAGGCAGCGGCAAAGAAAGCATGGTGAGGCCCGATGGCAAACTCTATCGGCATGACCGGCGGGAGCGTTCACGGTCGCAAACCGGCTTTCCCGGAACACGCAAGGCCCAGTAAAAAATGAACAGGGGCAACACCATTTCCAGGATCGTCATTGCGGCTCCTCCTGTGCATAACTGGACAAAGTCGGTGCTTCTTTAAGTATTGGCAATGCGCGGCCGAACTGTGAAGATAGCCGCGATGCATTGACCGGCAATTGCCTCCTCCGGGCGGTGGCCGGAAGGGACAGCGCATCGTCTGGCACATACTGAACCGGACTTTGCTGGATTCTGTACGGACAGACTCCGACCCTGCCTAGAACGAACCACGGGTACTTTGTCAGGTGAATATTTCGAACTTCCACCGCATTGAAATATTCACTGAAGCTGCGAACAGCCAGCAGAAGTGCAGAAGCGATAGCCTGCTGTGACGATTCGCCAACGCCGCTTCGCAGCGATTCGTCGGCTATTCGGATGAAATGCCATCCGCATTTTCGAATCGTTTTTCCCAGCAGGCTCGCGCCTCCCGGTCGGACGATGTTCCAGCCGTCCATAAAATCGCCTCTCTTCATGATGAGGCTTGGGGGCAATTCGGTCCCTGCGCGCAAGAGCACGCTAAACTCGGTTATTCTCAGCATCGTGTGCCTCTTTCCGTTGCTCTTCGAAGATGAACTTCATAGCTAGAGTTCCCGCATGGGTTGAAGCGCTGGCGTCTGAGAGGAGCGCTCGTGCTGAAATGGCAACAAAGATGCCTGATCGTCGGAGTGAAGGATCATGTAGCTAACCAGGCTCCCGCAATAGAGACAATTCGTTTCATTGACCGGATTGATCGTGCCGTTGAGTCCCTTGGGAAAAGTTCTCAGGCACTCCGAACACTCAATCGTTGCGTAGCCCTCTCCAGCAGCGTTGCGCTCGTATCTCGAGATCCAGACCGGCGCAGGCGCAGCAGCAGGCTGCTGCGCCCGTCTCTCCGGCGGGGGGAGGGATTTCATCATCTTCAACAAGTCATCAAAACCGCGGCCCTTTTGAAAGAAGGCATCGGCAGCAACGCCGGAAGGGATTCCGTCTCCGGAAAACGCGCCACTCATGGCAATAACTCGAATCGAAGGAAACTGGCGCTGGACCACTCTAAGGAGTTCAAAGCCGGACATGCCGGGCGTGTTGAGGTCGGAGATGAGGAAATCGGGAACTTCGCGCCGGATCTCAGCTAAAGCTGAGACACCGTCCTCCGCAGAGCGCGCAGTATACCCATTCCTCCCAAGAATTTGCGATAGCACCATTCGAATCGAAAGCGCATCGTCTACGATGAGAAGGCTTGCTTTGGCATTGGGCATATCTGACCTCCAGCCTGCATCAGGGGTGATGCAGGGGGTAGAGAGATTATGCCGTCGTATTTGCCGCAATGATGAGCAGTTTTGAACACAAGCTAGAAATCTAGAAATGAAGGAATTCTCGCCGCATTCCCATCGCATTCTTCGGGCGCAGTGCTGCCGATGAAGTGTTTGATTACAAAACTGATATTGAATTATAGAGAAGCTTTCCAGATGGAGCTCAATCCTGGAGGACGACATTAAGCAGCGACCTATCGACACGGATGCCACCGTCCTATTCAATAAAGCTGAGGTTGCGAAAGCGGTTCATGAAGAAGCTGACCCGGGAGCGGGTCGTGCCGATCATCTCCGTTAGGGTCTCCTGCGAGATTTTGGGGATTGTCCTTTCCGGGCCACCCGGCTTGCCAAATTCCGCCATCAACAGGAGAATCCGCGCCAGCCGAAAGTGGGAGTGAATCTCCTTTGGGAGGGGAAATTATCGGCACGGGTGCGATCGCCTGACACCATACGCAGGCTTATAAAGACATCGGCTACCGGATCACGGGGATCACCGATCGCATGGAGGAGCACCTTCCTTGATCTGTCACCGAAGCAGTCCGAATCCGGTCCGCAAATTGACGAAAGCGATGGGTGACGGCTCCACGAATGCAACCCTTGACTGTTGCGAAAAGCACTCATTGAAAGAGTTCCGGGCGGCTTGTCGGCTACCCGTGAATTCTCGTCGGTAAACAGTTGGTGTCGTCACAGCAGAAGTCACGGGTTTCGTTCGCGGATGAGGAATCGTCGACTTCGGCAGAGTTCAAAACAAGTTTGTCGAAATAACGGGTCGAAGCGGTTTCAAATGGTGCGATTTGGTGCGATTTCATCCGCCAAAATGTTGGGGTACAACACGGGGTATCTTCGCAACTGCCGTATATAAATCATTTAGATTAACTCGATATGACCCCTTGAGGGGCAGCCAGTTTAGAATCAAGCACTTTCCTCCAAAACAATAGGGCCGCGCCGAAGCAATTAGTACCCGTAGCGTGAAGTCCTTATTTGGCGCATTTGGGCGCACGCGGTAAGGTGCACTTTACGACACGCATCACTCCATGCCGCGGAGATGTTGTTTGGTGGCATGCGCGCATTGTCCTCACAGTTGCAGGAGAATAGGACAGCCCGATCTGACGACAACTCTCCCAGGTCGAAATCGGAGACATTCCTGAGCCCGAGTTCGGGAACGACGCTCCATTTGCCTGCGCATGACATTTTTGCGCAGGACAATTCAGAGCCGTCATTCGCTTTCGACTTTGAATGTAACGGTGTTTGCCCCGAACTTGCGCGTCGAAACCGACACAAGCTTCACGTCTGAAAGGAAATCGTGATGATCAGATTGAACATGCCGTCCACAGCAAACACGTTGCCCTCAGAAGCGCGGCCTTGTCTAACGCGCCGGTCCTTCTTGAAGCAGGCGTCATTGGGAGCGGCGGCTGTTTCCTGCACTTCAGTAACGCAGATGGTAGCGCAGAAGAAATCGTCGAATCCGAATCATGACGCAAGCAGCCAGCGGTTGAGCCTGAACCAACTCTATGCGTGGGAGAAGCTGGGTTATGGGATGTTCATTCATTTTGGCATGAGTACGTTTTTGGGAAACGAACTCCCCGACGGAAAAGCCCCCGCTGCCATGTATGCTCCAGACCGATTGGATGTTGCGCAATGGGTGTCTGTCGCACGAGACGCCGGCATGAAATACGCCATCCTGACAGCCAAGCACGTCGCCGGCCATTGCCTTTGGCCGACCAAAAACACTGATTACTCCGTCACAAATAGCGCTGACAAAACCGATGTGATTGAAAAATTTGTGAGTGCTTGTCGAGATAAAGGAGTGTTGCCGGGCCTTTATTACTGTTCTTGGGATAATCACAATCGGTTTGGGAGCCAAACACCGTCTGACCCCACTGGCTGGTTCGCTGCTTACACCACCTCGCGTTACCAGACTTTCCAGACAGCTCAGTTAACCGAGTTATTGACGCAATATGGCGCCATCGCCGAAATGTGGATCGACATTCCCCAAGTCCTTGGACGCGGCTACCGCACATTCCTTTACGAACAGATGGCATCTCTGCAGCCTGGCACCGTAATCATGATGAATAGCGGTATATCCGCCCAGGACAAATATGATGTCGACTATGCTTGGCCGTCGGATCTGATTGCCCTTGAGCGGAGCTTGCCGAGCGGCCCCACTTTCAACAAATGGCGGCAAATCGAGGGCAAGGAATACTACATGCCGGGAGAAGTCTGCGATCCAATCGGCAAGCAGTGGTTTTGGGTCGAAGGCGACCTTCCGCGTGCTGATAGCGCACTCACCATGCAGTTTGCTGATTGCAAGGCACGCGGCGTCAATCTACTCCTCGACGTTCCACCGAACAATCACGGATTGATCCCCGAATCCAGTATCCGCGCGTTGAATCGTTTGCGTATGAACGCCAACATTTGAGCTGGCGTTGCCCTGAATCAGTTTGCAGTGAATCAGATCAGCCGCGGGATGGGCGGTCGACCTTGCGGTACCGCCAAGATTAACTCTATTCAGCAAGGAATCAGTAGGGACTGCACGCGGACAAACGAATCACTGACGAAACCGCGAAATCTGCCGATAGTCGGAGTGGCGACGCTCGCCTGGACTGCCGATGATCTCGCTCAAAAGATATCTTGACGGGGAACGCGTTCCGCCGACCGGCGAAGAGGATCTTCCGGAGACGGGGATCCTTGCGGTGGCCCTGGCGGCTTATGGTTCGGCGCTAATGGAGATGGGCAATTGCAGCCTCGAGGCGTGTCCCGGTCTGGGCGACGAGTTGAAACACTGTCTGCGCGAGCTCCAGGAAGGCCTCGTCGTGACGATGAGCCGCGAGGCCATCCAAACCACCGACAAGGACGCGCAGGTGCAGCTGCGTGAGTGGGGCCGGCGGACGGCGCGGCACTATCGCGAGAAAGCCGGCGAGGTGAGGGAACTGCTGCTGACCGTAGCCCGCACCGCCGAGAGCGTGGGCGCCCGCGATCAGCGCTGCGCGGGCCAGATGCACGCCGTGACCGATCGCCTGCAGGCCATCGCCAGCCTTGAGGACCTCACCGAGATTCGCGCATCGATCGAGAAGAGCACTGCGGAGTTGAAAAGCTCCATCCAGCGCATGAGCGAAGAAGGCAAAGCCGCCGTCGAGGAGCTTCGCAAGAAGGTTTCGGATTACGAGGCAAAGCTTGAGGCGGCCGAAGAACTGGCCTCGCGGGATGCGCTCACGAAACTACGCAGCCGGCTCTACCTCGAGAGCCAGATCGAACGGCATATGGCCGCGCCGCGCCGCTTTTGCATAGCCGTTGCCGATATCGACGGGTTCAAGAAGGTCAATGACCAGTTCGGGCACGTCGTCGGCGACGAAGTGTTGAAACAATTCGCCGGTGAGCTCAAGTCGGCGTGCCGCTCGACAGACATCATTGGCCGCTGGGGCGGCGATGAGTTCCTCATCCTCCTCGACTGCGGCCTTGCCGAGGCCTCCGCGCAAACTGAGCGGGTGCGCAAATGGGTCTGTGGCAGTTACGCCATTTCCTCCCCATCGGGCCGGATAAAGCTCGAGCTGAATGCGTCGATCGGTCTCGCTGAGCGCGCCCCAGACGAGAAGATGAAAGAACTGCTGTCGCGCGCTGACGCGGCGATGTATGCCCAGAAGGACGCTGCGCGTGACGGTACGCGGTTGTGAATGGCGTCAATGGATCAGGTGGCTTCCGATTCGGCAGCAAATCGGCCGCGGCCTTGCGCCTCGTTGGCTCATGGCGTCTGTCAAGATGGCACGGGCATCGTTGCCGCTACAATCGCACAACCGGGTAGCGAGGTGGACCTTCTGCGTGAGCTGATCCTACCGTCTGCGCTGCGCCTTGGCCAGAGCCACGGCATCTTTGAGCGCAATTTTGCGCTACTCAAGGCCGGCGGCTCCTCCGGCGTCACCGCCGAATTGGAAACCGCCATGCATATCGACCCCGACGATGCCGATGCCCAAAACAACCTTGACGCCGCACGAACGGCGACCGCGAAGTGGGCAATGGACTCGCCCTAACGTTCGGGGAACTGAGAGAGAGCCTTTCGACCGCTGAAGAGTGATGAGGAGTTCGCTCTAGTCGCCCAGCAATTGCAATTTCACTGGCCGCCCGGTTGTGTCCTTGTAGCGTTCGCGCATCTGCTTGAGCTTGCCAACCAGGTCCTGCACAACGCCCTCGTAGCCCGGCTGCACGCGGCGGCCATTGTCGATAATCAAGCTTTCCATCTCGTCCGGATCCTTCTCGAGGTCGAAAAGCTCCCACTCGTTCCGGTCGTAATAGCTGATGAGTTTGTACCGCTCCGTTCGAATCCCATAGTGCGGCGCAACCCAATGCGGAGAGCCGAATTCGTAGTAGTGGTAGTAAAGGGCAGGCGCCTCGGCGGGTTGGGTATCTCCGCGCAAAATCGGCAGAATGCTCTTGCCTTGCATCTCGGCAGGAATCGGAAGACCGACTAGGTCCAGTGCTGTCGGCGCATTGTCGATGTTGATCACCCAGTCGTTGCGCACAGTGCCCGGCGCGCCAAGACCGGGGCAACGAATCATCCAGGGCACGCAAATGGCCTGTTCGTACATGAATCGCTTGTCAAACCACCCGTGGTCGCCCATGAAAAAGCCGTGATCGGTTGTGTACACCACAATCGTGTTTTCGGCCAGGCCATTCTTCTCCAGGTACTCGAGCAAGCGGCCGATATTGTCATCCTGCGAGCGAAGCGTGCCCAGAAAATGCTCCACGAAGCGTTGATAGTTCCATTGCTTGCGCTGCCGTGCGGTCAGATCATCCGGCGGATGGAAGTCCGGCATATCTTCAATCCGCATCCTCGCGTCGCGCGCCGGGCTCGCCCGGTGCTCATAGTTATCCCAGAACGTGCCCGGCTCCGGTATCCGCACGTTGTCGTAGAGATGCTCGTACTTATGTGGTGGATCGAACGGCCGATGTGCGTTGAAAAACTGCACCATCATTAGGAAGGGCTGCTTGAACTGCTGCATCCCCTTGATCACCAGGTCGGTCATTACGTCTGTTTCGTAGCCTTCAATCCGGTATTTCTGAATTTCTTCGCTTCCCAGGCTCGGATTGCCCAGGAACCCAGTCGGTTCGTAATAAGGCCCGCCCGCTCCCTCTTTGTACATGAAATAGTCAAAACCGGTTTTCGCCGGATTCACAGGCAGGTGCCACTTGCCCACCATTCCTGTCTGATATCCATGTCGTTTCAGGATTTTCGGGAATGTCTCCTGCGCCGTATCGAAATGCGGAACCTCGTCCTCGGGAAGATTCCCGACGTCAGGGTTGCTGAGCATTCCATTGATATGGTTGTAAGTCCCCGTCAAAAGCGTCGCGCGGCTCGGCGCACAGAGCCCATTGGTGCAAAACGAATTGACAAACCGCACGCCCTCTTTCGCAATGCGATCGATATTCGGCGTCTCAATCAACTTGCTGCCATAACAACTCAGGGCGCTGATCGGCACCCCTTCTCCGGTAATCCACAGGATGTTAGGATTCTTCGGAAGTGTCCCTGGTGAAGCTTGCATCGCGCCGCTCTGCTTGCTGAATGGCGCGGTATCCGCCCGCCCGGAGACTGCCGAGGCCGCGATCACTCCTCCTAAGCTTTTTAATGCATCCCGTCTCGAGATCGTATCGATTGCCTTACCGGTCGATTGCAAATTTGAGGGCATGAAATTACCTCTATGCAGTAAAGTATGTTCGCTTGCTTCAAAGGAAAACTAAATTCTCAGGCATGGCACTGGCAAGTGAGCGAGAGAAGCGGTCCGAATTTTCTGATGCGTGCCAAATCCCGCTAAGGGGAATGCAGAATCATCGTCAGGCTTCGTCGCTGGCAAACTGACGCTGAAAATGCGTCAGGCCCACAGCAATTCTCGCCGCTCATTTTGCGTCAACCGCCGCCCCGCCATAGTTTGAAAGCACGTCGCCCTGCCGGCTCAACAACAGCGCAGCTCCGCGCTGTGGCTGCAGCTTGAAGTGAATATGTGCGCCCGTCAGCGCGTCGACAATATCCACTGTCTGCGCATCCAGCGATTCGTTGCTGAAGCTGTAAACTTCTCCGTCTGTCAATTCCGTGGGAAACGCCAGCACCGCTGGTGACAGCGGCTCAACTTCCTTGAATACCGGTTTCACCCCCGCCTCATCCAGCGCCCATCGATACAGCGCCGCCGCTCCCGTGTATCCCTCGGCAAACTCCACCGGATCCGCGGTCCACAAAATCCGGCCGCTCCCATGCGAAACCACTTCCAATGACTTCCCGTCATCGAATCGCATCGTCCACGTTGCCGATTGCTGCACATCCGCAGAGAAAGCTAGCGGATACGACTTCCCATCCGGCAGCGCCAGCATCGACCCACGCACGGCAAGCGGAATCACCTCCGCCTTCACTCCCAACGGCCCCATGCGGTCTACCGGCTGCCAGTGTTCATTTCGATCCACCGGCCCCGTCACCAGCAGCGTCCCGCCGCGTGCCACGTAATCGAGCAGCTGGCCCCATGCTTCGTCGGTCAGTCCCTGAGGCGACGGCAGGAAAACCAGCTTCGGCGTTCCCAAATCTGCGAGCCGATTCTCCGTCAACATCCGCAGCGGCGCGTGGTCGCAGTACGCCATCGCGCGCAATGCGTGCTTCTGCGTGTCAAGAGCTAAGCCGCCCAATACCGAATACAGCAGCGTCTGCGATATCACCATCGTCACTGGCGGTGGCTCAATCTGCGTAAAGCTTTGCGGACTCTTGTTCACAAACGCCGCGTACGCAGCTAATACCTGCGCTTCGGGCTTCTCGGTTCCATCCGGCCGCACTGCGCCGATCGTGATCTCGTTGTCGTTTGCCATATAGGCATTCACGTTCCACACCCACTCCAGTGCTCCTGCGCCCTGCGCGAACGCGATGGCGACCTTCCGCTCCAGTTGCTGTGCCTCGACGTCCGCGCTGAAGCGCAGTTTGTCGTCCAGCGTCAGCCTGCGCTGCTCGCCAGTCTCCTGGATTAGCAGCGGCTTGCCTTGAAACTTCGGAGCCAGTGACGCCCACAGGATCGCGTCGTAATCCCACCACGTGTGGTCCGCCGTGAAATCAATCTGGGATGAATAGAACGCCGGCGACAGGCGTCCTGCGACGCCGCCTTCATCCTGTCCGACAGTGATCAACTGCTGCGATCCCACCCCGCGGATCATCGTCCGCATCTGTCCCACCCAGTTCGTAAAGATCCATTGCGTAAACACCGCGTAGTCGTACACCTTCAGCGGATTGAATCCGCTGCGCACCGAATCCGGCGAAAATGCGCCGGCCGACGGCAACGCGAATGGATCCTGTGCCGCGACTTCAGGGCCCGCTGCTGCCGGGTTAAACTGCAAGTTGCGCCCCATTCCCAGCGACGGCTCGGCCCAGACATGCAGCAGCCTCGCCCGGTCGGGATAGCGATCCGCAATCCACTTGCGCCATGCCGCTTCTTCAAACGAATCGTAATCAGGCATGGTTCGCCACAAATTCTTGTTTGCGCTTGGCTCGTTGATCAGGTCCCAGGCAAGAAACGGCACCGCGTGAAACCGCTCCACCAGCGACTGCGCGTAGAGCGTCTCCGCGCGCAAGGCGACCGGATCGAGGTATCCGTTTTCCCCGCCAAACACATCCGGATAAAACGCGAAAAGGTTGAATTGCACGGGAAGATCATTGTGGCGGGCGCACATCAAAAACGCCTCAATCGTCCGCAGCGCTGTCTCGCTCATCTGCCCGTCAGGAGCCAGCATGTGTTGCCACGTTGTCCACAATCCGGTGCGGATCATGTTCAGTCCGGCCGCGTGAATCTGCGCCATGTCGTGGTCCCAGACGTACGCATTCGGCAGCAACAGGTACAGCCGCGAAACGTCGCCAGACATATAGGTTGTTCCCACCACCGGCAATGGTTTGCCGTCCAGCGCGAAGTAGTCTCTGCCCACAGTCAGCTTGGGACCCGACATCAGATACTGCCAGTCGCGCATCCAGAATCCTGATCTGTACGTTCGCAGTGGTTTTCCATCCCGCAACAGAGTGGCTTCAACCGTGTGGAAGCCCTTGCCTTCATTCGCGCTTTCGGGCAATGTCAGTGCGCGTTGCGCGGGCACCGTCTCGTCATAGTGCTCCGCGCCGTCTTCTGTGGCCACTCGCACGTGCAACTCGTCGCCTGCGGATTGCGCCGCCAGCGCATCGGAGGGCGTATAAGCAAACTCCAGTGCTTCGCCGGGCACAAACAGCGGTAGCCGCGGGCGAAACGCAAAGCGGTCGTTCTTTCGCACCGCCAGTTCGGCGAGCGTCGCCAGCAACTCCTTGTTGCTGAAGAAATCCGTGTCCGGCTCACACGCCAGCAGAATCCATCGCCCGCCAACAAATCGATTGGCATTGTGATCCAACTCGATCACCGGCGCAGCCAGCATGTGCCCGTCGCGTTCGCCCCATGCCAGCGTCGTCAGATCCATGTCTTCGCCGCCGGTCGTGCCTCCGCTCGAGTCGTAATTCACCACAGAGAGCCGAACCACCGGGCTGAACGCCTGCTTCCAGCCAAATTGAGGAAGCTTCGGAAATACGTCGTCATTCGGACTGAACGCTAAGCCATCGGATCCCGGCGTCTGCTGGTATCCATCAATGAACATTTCCAGCGTCTGCGCTGTGCTCTCCGCGCGCAAATGCCATCCGCTCGCGTCCTCATATGCAGCATGAGTGAACGCCTTTCCGCCCAGCACAATCAGATTCCCGCCGCGATCGAGATACTTGAGGATCGCGTCCCAATCCGTCTCCGGCCAAGCCGATCCATACGGCAGCACCAGCAAATCAATCTCAGGTGCGACCAACGCATCAGAGAGATGCGCCGCATCCACAAAATCTGCGCCGGCAAAAGCCGTCCGCAGTGCAGCCTCTTCGGGCGCACTTGAATCCGCCACCGGAAATCCCGGCTGCCAGAAGACAACTGTTTTTGCAAAGGAGCGGGATGGAGTCAGAGCAAGAACCACGAGTAGCAGAAAACCAATTACGCTGCGCATCGCAAGCGAACCCTCCGCCATAGGCGCATCAACCATAGCACAACGTGCCGCGCCAGGACCGCCTCACTGTCTTGGGTTCTGCCGTGATGCGGGGTCGCCGTAAAGGATGCCGCGGCCGTGTGTGCCGACATACACACGCCCATAGATCCTTGGATCTCCGGTAATCTGCAGGATCAGTCCCCACTGGTGCTCATCGTCGTTGATCCTCACCCAATTACGGCCCTCGTCAGTCGAGCGGAAGACGCCGGCGTGGCCATTCACTGTTCCCGCGAGGTAAAGGGCCGGATAGACATGATGCGGAGCCGGTTTACCAAAACCTAAGGCTTGTATCTCCTCGACACCCGACAGCCGCTCGAACACAACGTCATGGTTGGCGGCCGTCGGCGTCATCGACGACGCGCTATGATAAAGCCCATCGAAGGCTGCGAGCCACAGGTCTCCAGATCGGCCGGGAGCGGCGTAGATTTGGTCCTGCCCACCACGGTCATCGCCCCTCCAGGACGAGCAGGGCAAGTGCGGCGCATCTGCGAGTGTGATCTCATCTGCCCGAAACGTAGCGCCCTCGTCGTCGCTGCTGTAAAGTGTGTGACTCGCAAGCGCCATGGCGTAAAACCAGTGCGGCTCCAGCGGATCGTCGATCACCCGCGTTCCCGCTGGCAAGCCCTTTGCGGCAATCCACTTGCCGCCGCGGTCATAGGTCACATAAGCAGGCTCGCCTTCCGGCGTCCAGACCCAGGTACCTCCATCGGCAGAGACCGCAATCGAGCCGGCACGGCTTCGGGGAGAAGGTGCGCCCGCTGTCGGCTGCCAGGTGCGGCCGCCATCAAGCGAATAGCTAATATTCTCGCCTGGTTTGTGTCCGGCGCCAATGCCCATACGGACGATGACTTCGGGCTTGAGCGTGGCCGAGGCAACTCCCGTTGTGTTGCTCATCCGCGGCGGCGCTGAGGAGCCGGCGAGCGCCGGTCGATCCAGGTCCCAATGCACAAATCCGCCGTAGTCGCCGATAGCGCTCACCAGGTGTGCGCCGCGACTGGGGCTGGCCAGATCAAGTGCAACGCTCTCCTCAATGCCTGGTGCAAGAATCCTCCAGTGAGTCGGCCGGCCACTGTCCGCAGCAGTCAAATCGAACGTTTCCGATCCGCCGTAGCCGGTGGTAAACATGGCGTGTTCGGGATTGGTCGGATCGATCTCAATATCAAAGAGCCAGTGGACTGGAGTTGTCTTCACATAAGGTGCCAGCCTGTAATCGAATTGCGCGTCCGCGAGAATCGCTCTCCAACTCGCGCCGCCATCCGTCGAGCGAAAGATCTCTTCGCCTCCAGGCCGGCCGTACGTGCTTGCAATCACCGTTCCGGGATAGTGCGCATTGACGGAGACTGCCGCATAGCCGAACTCGCGGCTGCCCGCGACGGGTCGCTCCGGAGGGATGTCGGTCCACGTGCCATTGCGCGTATCGAGCTTCCATAATCCGCCATTGGTCATGCGCGACGGGCCAGGTGCATTGCCGTAAGCAACATAAAGGAACCCATCGCTCGCAAGCGCCGCTCGTGTCGGACGGTATTCGGTTGGCTCGCCGGCGATCGAGTGCCATGTTGCGCCGCCGTCGTTCGTCATAAAGAGATTTGGCCGATTCATCAGCGAAACGCCGGCGTAGATGGTCTGAGTCGGCGAGGCCCCGGACTTCGTGCCCGGCGGCGAAAATTTGATGAAAACAATCCCATCGCTGCGCACGGGCATCCGGCGCCAATGCTGCTCGAGCGCGTCAGCCGGAGGCGGATCCGAAGCCGGCGGATCTGTTTCGGTTACGTCGGGAAAGCTGTTGACACGCGACCACGTCACGCCGCGATCCGGCGACCGCCATAGTCCGTCGTGACGGGTGCCGAGATAAAGAATGTGTCCGTCCGCCGGATCAACCGCCAGCCTCTCGCCGTTGCCGCGGCCATCCTCGTTGCTTCCCAGTTTGAACGGCAGATTGGTTCGTTGAAAGCTTCTGCCGCGGTCGTCCGAGCGGAGAATGGCGCCATTAGGCGCGTCCGGCCTCGTATAGGTGCCGCACGCAAGATACACGCGATTGGGATCTGCGGGATCGACGGCGATTGACTCGACGCCCATCAGGTTCAGGTCCTTGAGCGGAATCCAATCCAGAAGCGGCTGCCAGCGATCGGCAGCGGCATCCCACCGGTACGCGCCGCCCATGTCAGTGCGAGCGTAGCGAACATTTCGTGTCGTCGGGTGAAAAATGATGCCATCGACAAAGCCGGCGCCCACGATCTGCACGTTCTTCCATGAATATTCCTCTCGCTGTGGAGACTGCGACAAAGCCGCTGCCGCACAGAGCAGAAGGAAAATAGCCAGCGTCTGGAATTGCCTGATCACAAACTCCATCTCCTCGCGAGCAACCTACGGCAACTCAACAGCGATGGCTGCGCCGGAGTATTCCACGCTCCTGAACTCCACCGGCGTGGAGGGGAAACCGGCCGCATGCGTTCTGCTCACGCGCACAACCCGGAACGTGCGGCTCCGCAACATGCCGCTGAACCCTCCGCTGCGTTCGCCGATCGTCAGCGTTTGAGTCTTGTCATCCCACCGAATGGGGATTCGCGAGAAATCGCCATGCTCGTAGTTGAAGTTTGTGCCCTCATCTTCATACAACGTGAACTCGCCGTCAGCGCCCGCGTAAACGTAGAGCGTGATGGGATCGGCGGGCTTCTCGCCGATATATTGCATCGCAGGCGCGTAGGGGATGATCGATCCGGCGCGAACGAAAATGGGAATCTCGTCGTAAGGCGCGGTCGCGGTCGTGGACCCGGACGCAACGAGTTTGCCGGTCCAGTAGTCATACCATGCAGCGCCTGTCGGCAGATACACTTGCCGTTCGCGTTGCTGGTACTGCGTAACGGGTGCGACCAGCAGGGCGGGACCGAACATATATTCGCTGTTCAGTTCGCGTGCCGTCGAATCGCCGGGGAAGTCCATCACCAGCGGCCGCAACATCGTGTATTCGCGCTGAGTCGTCCATCCCGCAAGGGAGTAGATGTAAGGAAACAGCGCGTAGCGGAGGTGGTCGAACTTCAATTCTGCGTTATAGGCGGGCGAGCCAACGCCCAGAGTCCACATCTCGCGCGGGCGCAGTTCGCCATGAACGCGAAGGATGGGCGTGAAGATTGAAAACTCAAACCAGCGCGCATTCAACTCGCGCCACTCTTCGCTATGCTCCTCCGTCATCGGCTCGTCGGCGAATTTATGCTGCATGGTGTAACCGCCGGTGTCCATGGTCCAGTAGGGCAAGCCGGAAATACTGGCACCGAGCCCTGCGGCAATCTGCTTCTGCATCGCGGTCCACGTCGACGTGATATCTCCCGACCAGATCGCCGCCGAATAGCGCTGAATGCCGGCAAAACCCGAACGCGTAAGAATGAAGACGCGCTGCCCGGGCGCAGCCTCGCGTTGGCCCGTGTAAACGCCTTTGCTGTTTTCAAGAGCATATCCGTTCAACATGCGTGATCCGGTGCCGAGTTCGGTGGGATTCATGTAATTCCGCTGCCCTTCGAGTGAAGGAGGTGAGGGAAGCAGATCGGGCTCCGTTGCGTCCATCCACCACGCGTCAATTCCCTTTGAGAAAAGATCCCTGTCGATCTGAGACCAGAAGAGCTTTCGCGCTTCCGGATTGAATGCGTCATAAAACGAGTAGGGCTGGCCCAGCCAGTCTTTGATATCGTCCTTCAGATTCGGCAGGTAGAGATAACCGCGGGCCAGCATCTCCTTCGCATTTTCGGTGTCAGGATCGAACTTGCCCCAGACCGAAATCATCACGTGGACGTGTTCGGCGTGGAGCGCTTTGATCCATTCCGCAGGATCGGGAAAACGCGCCGGATCGAATTCGTGTGAACCCCATTTGTCTTTAGGCCAGTACTGCCAGTCCTGCACAATGTTGTCGAAAGGAATCTTCTGCTGCCGGAACTCCCGAACGACATCGAGCGACTCCTGTGCTGTCATGTAGCGCTGGCGCGATTGCCAAAGACCAAAAGCCCAGCCAGGGATCATCGTCGCCTTGCCCGTTAGCAAACGATAGCCGGCGATCACTTCGTCGATCAACGGCCCGTAAACAAAGTCATAATCGATGCCGTCGCCCACCTGCGACCACAGTGAAGTGTTGTCATCCGCCGCCGGAGTCTTCCACTCAAATTCGAGCGTGTTTTGCTGCTCGGGATCATTTTCGATGCGAATCGGATATCGATGCCCCGCCTCAAGGCGCACGCGAATCTGATCGTTTGCAGTGAGCCAGCGCTGCCTCCAATGGTCCATCACCAGTTTGCCGTCAAGCCAGACTTTGATCCCGCCGTTGGAGTAGGCCCGGAACTGGTACTCGCCGCTCGCAGGTGCGAGAATCGTGCCGGTCCACGCCTCTCTCGGCGGCTTCGGGCAGTGCGTCTCGTCGGCATCGCATCCGTCGGGATGGAGGGGCAGGTGTATCGAAATGTCCGCAGTCTGCTTAGGCGGCTCGCTACCATCCGCCGGCGCCAGGCTCAGCCCACCGGATTTGCCGGTTGCGCCGTAGAGGTCAGCGGCCGGAATCGGAGCGAAGGGCCGCAGATCTCCAAAGCGCGTGAACGAAGTGTTGTCCCAAAATATCCCGTAGCCTTTTGACGAAACCAGAAACGGTACCACGACATTCGTGTTATGCTGCCACAAATCAAGGTCGTAGCCCTTGATGTCGACGACTCCCAATTGCATCTGTCCGAGGCCGTAGAGAGATTCGTCTTTCTGCGCCCTCCATTTCTGCTGAACGTGAAATGTCTCTTCTCCCTGTACCGTGGCCGGCTCTAGCAACCTGCTTCCCGGGACCTCCGAAAGTAAAAGGGCGCCGCTCTTATCGGTGAACGAAACATTTCCCGTCGTTCGGTCAACGATCACGCGAAGCTTTTCTGTGGCGACACTGAACTCCGAATCCGACTCGCCGATGGCGAATGGTGCCTCGTTTTCCGCAAGCGGCACTCTGTCAATCGAAATGCGGTTGAAAAACTCCGGGCTCCTCGAAAACTCCACGCGCACCACGGAATCGGAAATGACCTGGATGCGAAGTTCGCCTGCGGCTAACTGGACGCTCATGCCGTCCGCTTGCCGCTCCATCACCAGGGGAGCCGCCGGGAATGCACGAGCGCTGAGCCCCAAGAGAGCTATAAAGGCAATAACGAGGCAGTGCTGCGTGAACAGACAAACCCGCCATTCGTTTCGGCATCTTGCGCTCGGCGCTGGCATTCGATTCTCATATCTCCGTAAAGACAGCAAAACAGTTGCGCAAAAACCTTCCGCCGCGGCAAGTAAAGCCATTTATCCACCTGCTGGTATGCGCATCAATCAAAGCGTACAATCCCACCCGCGGTCAAGGTGTTTTTGCAACATGCCCGTGAGGATGCGGCCGTGGAGCGAAGAGCTTTCTGCCTCACGGCCGCGCAAAAGGGCCGGACGAAGCGATTGCCAGAACCAGCGATCCCTTCCTCTTCGAGCACTGGCGTACCGGCGATTGAACTTACGATATCCCGCTTCGACCTGGCGTTTGCGAATTGCACCTTTATTTCGTCACCTCCGAACAGTCAAGCGAGAGCTTTCGCACCTTCACCGTAAGGATCAACGGAAATGTGGCTTTGACGGGATTTGATATCAACTCTGATGCGTTGGGCGAAAACATCGCTGACGAGCGCATCTTCCGCGACGTGTCCCCGGCTGCCGACGGGATGCCCCACATCAGCTTTGCCAGCGAACGCGGCGCTCCGCAGATCAACGCCATCGAAGTGCTCGCGGGGATCCCCCACAAGCAGCTCCCCATCCGCCTCGTCATGCAGCGAACTTCGTATACCGATCACAACGGACAGTTCTGGCGGCCCGACGATTACTTTATGAACGGCCGCGTGTCCGATCAGCGGCAGCCAATCGCCGGATCGCCCGATCCCGACCTGTTTTCGACGGAACGCTACGGGCACTTCACCTACGCGATTCCCGTCGATACCCGCGACCGGTACACGCTGATTCTGCATTTTGTCGAGTTTTACTTCGGCACTCAGAACGGTGGCGGCGGAGGCGTTGGCAGCAGGGTCTTCAAAGTGATGTGCAACGGTGAGACCCTGCTCGACAATTTCGACATTTACAAGGAGGCCGGCAGCCTCCATGTGCTCGCCAAAACCTTCTACCATCTCAAGCCGTCGGCGCAGGGAAAACTCAATCTCACGTTTGAGCCCATTGTGAACAACGCCTCCGTTTCAGGCATCGAGGTTCTCGACGAGTCCCAATAAAGCTTCCTGCTCGACGACTTCGGCTGTCAATTAGAATCCAGAAATGACGGTCAATCCATCATTAAGATCTCTTCTGATTCTGCCGGCATTGTCGATGCTGGCGATTGGCCCGATGTTTTCCCAGGGAATGGGGCACGCCATTACCGGGCCGCTGCCGCCGGGAGCCAAGTCTCCAAAATGCACCAATCGGCCTATTCCTCAATTGGAGGATGTAACTGCGAAAGCCGGGATCACCTTCACTCATACATCGTCAAAAGACAAAAAATACATCTTCGAATCCATGACCGGAGGCGTCATCATCTTTGATTACGATCGTGACGGCTGGCCCGACATCTATTTCACCAACGCGCCGAGCATCAAAATGGCATTGGACGGACAATCGGTCCTGGGCGCCCTCTATCACAACAATCATGATGGAACGTTTACCGAGATCACTCAGAAGGCGGGACTAACCAAGCCGTGCCTCGCGATGGGCGGCGCTGTCGGCGACTACGACAACGATGGCTGGCCCGATCTGTACATCACCTGTCTAGGCGGCAACATTCTTTATCACAACAATGGAGACGGCACCTTCACTGATGTAACCGCCAAGGCGGGCGTGGCCGATGGCCGCTGGTCTGCGGGAGCAGCCTTCGGAGACTACGACGGTGACGGGTTTGTCGACCTCATGGTGGCGAACTACGTTGATTTTCACCTCAACGATCTGCCGCAATTCGGCAGTTCGTCTTACTGCAAATACCGCGGCGTCGATGTGCAGTGTGGTCCACGCGGATTGAAAGGCGCGGGCGACTCTCTCTTCCATAACAACGGAGATGGCACCTTCACAGATGTTTCAAAGCAAGCGGGAGTTAGTGACCCGAACGGCTACTATGGCCTGGGAGTCATCTGGTCGGACTTCAACAACACAGGCCGCCCCGATATCTACATCACCAATGACTCCACTCCGAAATTCCTTTATCGTAACCTCGGCAACAGAAAATTCGAAGAGATCGGCTATGAATCCGGAACGGCGTTGAGCAATGACGGATCGGAGCAGGCGTCGATGGGAATTGCAGTCGGCGACTATAACCACACCGGCCGCCCTTCTCTCTATGTCAACAATTTCGAAAATGAGAACCCCGACCTCTATCGAAACGATGGCGACTGGAACTTCTCTGAAGTATCCTTTCCATCCGGCCTGGCAGTTGCGGCCCTACCCTGGGTGAAATGGGGAACTGCATTTGTCGATCTGGATAACGACGGGTGGCTCGATCTGATGACTGCAAACGGTCATGTGTATCCGCAGGTTGACATGATTCCATCCGATCCAGGCTATCGGCAGCCAAAGCTTCTTAGCATGAATCTGGGAAATGGAAACTTCTGCGATGCCAGTGATGAAGCTGGTCCGGCGCTCGAAGAAAAGCAAGTCTCTCGCGGTCTCGCTGTAGGGGATCTCTTCAACGATGGCAACATGGATGTGGTCGTCAACAATCTCGATGGCAGCCCCATGATCTTGAGGAATCATGGAATTCCGGGACGCCATTGGGTAAGTTTTGAGCTCGCCGGGATGAAGAGCAACCGCCTCGCCCTGAACGCTCGAGTCAAGATCGTCGCTGGAGGCATGACACAAACCGGAGAAGTTCATAGCGGCGGAAGCTATCTCTCGCAGAACGATCTGCGCCTGCATTTTGGTCTCGGATCGGCCACAAAAATCGATAGCGTCGAGATCCGTTGGCCTTCGGGAGCCGTTGATCACATGGGCAGCCTCGCCGCGGACGAGTTCTACTCAGTGTTGGAAGGTCGCGGAATTGTTCCCGCGGATGAAATCCGCCCCAAGCCGCGGAAGCAGGCAGTTCCGGCTGGAAAGTGAGCTCGTCTCAAATGCTCATCGGCCCGTGCTCTGCGCCCCAACCGATGCTCCGCCATGCGTAGCCGCCGCCTGCGAATCCAGGAGTTGCTTTGAGATTCGGTGCTCCTTTTCTGCATCCGCCATTCTGAAAGCTCGCTGGTATGCGTTGGCAAGTTCCTCATGAAAGCTCGCATCGTCCGGCATCAGGCGCACAGCTTTTTCCAGCTCTGAAATTGCTTCTCCAGTGTTTCCGTTCACCAGATCGACCTTCCCCAGGTCGTAGTGCGTCTCCGGATCATCTGCATTCAGTAGGTTCGCCTTGCTTAATTCGTTCGTCGCGTTTGGCCAATCTCCGCGAAGCTCCGCTACCTCGCCCAGGCTCCGATGCACTTCCGCAATTTCAGGATGTGCGGCCTCGAGCGCTTCAAGGCGCTCCCTGCCTGGCGCGACTTGCCCGGTCTTCACAAGCGATTCCGCGTAAATATACTGCATCTGCGGAATGGATTTCACGCTTTCCGCAGCGCCCTTAAGCGCATCGATACACGCGCTGTAATGATGGGTCATGAATTGACTCATCGCCAGTGCGCCGCGGATGCCGAAATCGCTCGGGTGAAGTCGAAGATAGCGGGAAAGTGGCGCAATCGCTTCGGAAAAATCAGAAGCCATGAACGCCGCGTGTCCTATGTTGTAATCCAGCCCCTCGAACGAAGGATCCCATGCGGCTGCGCGCTCGAAATATTTCAACGCGTCCGAGTATCCTTCTTTTGACGCCGTGATGGCGCCCAGATTGTTGTAGCTGTCTGCAATGGCCGGAGTGAGCTGTTTTTCGAATACCCTCTGTTTGCTCACGGCCACGGGGCCTGCGGGTTTTGGGGCAGCTGGGGTTGCCCCTGCGGAGTCAACCGCTGCGTCGGAAGAGCCCGAGCCCTTCGCAGGATCCGGCAACATGCCCCCGAGCTTGTTCCTGTCCTTTGTGAGCGCCTTGTCTGTAAATGCGTGCGCTATCTGCATCTCCGCATGCGCCTCCTCCTCCCGATGCTGTTGCATCAGCATCCGGCCCAGCAGGAAATGCGCCTTCTGAATTTGAAAGTGATTTCGCGAGTTATCGGTCGTGAGCTGGATGGCCTTGCGAAGATTGGCCTCAGCCTCGGCGGTGCGGTTGGTATCGAAGTACATTTGCCCGAGATAGAGAAAGGCGTCGGGATTCTTCGGATTCAAAACAACGGCTCGTTGCAGATAGCGCTCGGCTTCAGCATACCGGTGATAACTGGCTTCGATCTTGCCCAGCGCCGCATAGGTCAGGAAATCATTCGGTGAGATTGCCAGCTCTTCTTTCAGTTCCGACTCCGCCTCCTGCAATGTCTTCTCGTCCTCACCCGCAGCCAGCAGCGCCGCCGCGACGCAATAATGCGCTTCAGGGTAGTGCGGATCTTCCGCAATCACCTTCTTGAACTCCGCCACCGCCCTCGGCGTAAAGTCTGAATTCCCGTATGCCATGCCGATCTGCATATGGAGCGGCGGGGTATCTTCAACCGAGGCCTCAATCGCATCAAAGGCCTGCACTGCGCATTTCTCGTCATCAAGGTCGAGGCAAACCACGCCAAGGTCGTATTCATTGGCATAGCTGGGATCGAGCGCGACTGCCGTTTCCAGCTCTTTCATCGCTTCCTGGTCCCGGTTCATCCTGTGGAGCACTCGCCCCAGAATCTGGTGGGCCTGTGCCAAATCCTTGGGGTCGTTCAGGTGATCAGCCACAAGCGCCCTGCTCTCGGTCTCAGCGCGCTTCAAATCACCGGCATTCAGTGCTGTCATTGCGTAATCGCGCGCCAAAGCAGGGGAATCCGGGGCCAACGTCAATGCTTCGTCGAACAGCTCTGAAGCCTTGGCGTAATCGCCAATCTGCGCACGGCTGTTCGCCAGTACGGCGAGCGCAGCGGCGAGAAATTCCTGGTAGCGGCCGTAAGCTTGATCCAGATTTCCAGCCTTCTGCGACTGCTCGGCGGCATCGTAGAGGCTCCCCAGCGTCGAGCTTCCTGATGGCGTGGCTTGGGATGTTGCCTGTGCGCCGGCGGCAAAAGAGAATGCAAAAACGGCGCTGGAAACGGCAAATTTGACCGTGGTCAACATGGCGCACTTGCACGGCATCCCGAGTTGCCCTCCAGCATGACGCGGACGTTATTATTCTGTCACACACGACGCGCCAAGCGATCTGCATGCAATACTCCAGAAGGCGTCCGGTGAGTCTCCTCCGCAATTTGGTCGCTTGGAATGCCTCGGGGTCGGGAATGCGCCTCCGTTCTGCCCCAGCACCGGGACGAGCCGCATTTTCCGCGCGCCTTGGTATACTTCTTCACGTTGGCTTTGGGAGCGCCGATCCATACCGACCTGGAGTCCAGTCTCTCGGTGAGGCTTTTAAAGCAGAGAATCGGTATGCTTTCTTGCTGAAGCGATGGCAGCGGGACGGATTGGAGACTCGAAAACCTTTGCCGTTCGCCTCAATAAACGATTGCCGATAAAGGGCGGGAGTAGTTCAGTGGTAGAACGTCAGCTTCATGCAGCCGTCATCTCCGGCTTCTCGTTCTAAGTCCTTATAATCTCTGTAAATTAATCAAAATAATATAGTTGAAGTCCAGTTACTCTGCATAACATTTCAGATTGGACTTGACCGTTTTTGGCGACTTTCACCTCTTTTGAGGCCGTTCTGACAGTAAATCTTACAGTAAATTCGAGCCCGCGGATTCAGGACTAAAACCATAGCCCTGCCTACTGAATAGGAGTGCAAGGATGTCAGTTCAAACCATCGTCACCGGCGGTACTAGATCGCCACCTTCACCGAGAATTGCGAACAAGCATTGCCGCTTGTGATTGGGGCATCGGTTGCTTTCCCTGACCCACGAATTCCGCGATGACGCCCTCAGATCGCTCTTAAGCGAATCGGCTACTCACTCAGTGGCTATGAGAATCCCATCCAGTAATATCGATCGGTGCCATGCGAAGGAGGCTATCGGCGCGTCATCGAGGATCGAGAGGCCGAACTGGTCCGCCACATTTTCTCTCTGTACGCACAGGGTCTCTCGTTCAAGCGAATTGCCAAGCAATTAACCAATGAGGGTATCCCCACGCCCAGAACAAGACGGACGCCTGTCGCGAAAGCTTGGCCGCACACAGGCATTCGAGAAATCCTGCGGCGCGAATTGTATTTGGGCGTTCTCATATGGAACAAGCGGCGCTTCTTGAAAAGGCCCGGTACAAATCAGCGTATTTCGCGCATGAGACCAGAGTCAGAGTGGATTCGCGTCAATGTTCCGAAACTTCAGATTGTTTCGACAGAATTGTGGAACACTGTTCAAGCCCGATTGCAGGATCATAAGCTGGTGTTTGACAGGCGGCATCCAGGGTTGGAGAGATTGTCAAGGCAGCGCAGCAGCGTTGTCGATAGTGGGGAACCCGAACCCCTGACGATCGTGGCTAAACGAGCGGGACTCGTTCCGAAATTGCCTCGATGAGTGCGACAAGCCGACATATCGGTACTAATCCGAAAGCTTGATGAGTGCCTCGGCGATTTTGTGCTCGTTTAAGGGCCTGCTACCTCCAGTTGCCCATCAGCACGAACGGTGCCCAGTAATATGGGTGTGCATAACCAACTGATCCAGCCTGCTTGCCGGATTCATTCTCCACGGCACTCACGCCCCTGCCGCTCGCTTCGGACTGCGGCGTAACCTTGCCATGCAACAGGTCCAGTTGCGCCTCACGCAGCGCCTCGACCTTCATCACCTTGCCGTCGCTGCCGGCCCATCGCTTGTAGAAATCGGCCATCAGCGCGCCCGTGCTGGCGTCGTCCACCTCCCACAGCGTCGAGATGACGGCTTTCGCTCCCTTACCCAGCGCTGTCGTTCCCAGGCCATCCACCTCGCGTCCATTGCTCGCCGTTCCGCTCATCCCTGTCTCGCACGCTGAGAGAGTCAGCAGCTCCGTATCGTTCAGCGCCAGGTTCGGATTGTCATTAAACTCAGCTACCGTGAGGTGAAATCCCTTGCTCGGATCGTCTTTGCCTGCCAGCAGCAGGTACGACTCCCGATCATCTCCCGGCTTGAACACAAAATGGCTTGCGATGTGCACCACCGCGTGCTGGGCGCTCAACTGGTCCTCCATCGCCTTTTCGGTGAAACTGTTATCCAGCAGGATGGTTCCGGGGAGTACTCCGTTCGCACCCTGCACCTGCGGGTCCTTCACAACCTCATCCAGCTCGCCAACCACCGCTTTCAACTCCGGCAGGTCAGCTTCATACTTGTGCGAAATCCCCATTGCCGCAGCGCTCAGATTGCTGAAGTCCGGCTTTTCGCCGAGGTGCGGAATACTCACCGGGGTAATGGTCACGGTGTTGTAGTTCTCAACTACGTAGCTTTTGCCATCGAAGAGCGCAGCCATCGGAACATAGCGCAGCGCTCCGTCAAGCGACCATACAAGCGTCTCCGCATGTGCCAGGTCCAGGTCCTTTTTCACCGGGCCAATCAGAATCTTGTACAGCTCCTGCGCCGCGGGTCGCGGGTCGCTCGACGGGTTTCGAAGCACCTGATCAAACGCGGCGATTTTCTTGTTTAGATCCTGCTCGGTGATCGGAGATTCGCGCGCTACCCTTGCCGATCCGGTAATCACGATGATTCTGGTCCGATCCTTCCCCACCATTGTGTAGAGGGCCACCGTATGCGGCATTTTCGCAAGCGCCTGGTTCAGTTCGTTCACATGTCCGCTCACGGCCGCCAATTGCTTGTTGGCGTCGCCGCTGACACCGAAGAGCGTGTACAAGCGCTTGTAGTAATCGCTCAGTCCCTGATTTGCCACCTCAATCTGGTCCGAAAGCTGCTTGTATCTGGCTTCCTGCTCCGCAGAGCGTTGAGAGATCTTCCGCAACTCGGCCCATTCATCACCCAGCGCAACAATCTGCACAGTGGATTTTTGATAATCGTCTTGCGCCTTCTGCTCAGCGGGCGTCAGCGCCAGCGGGCTCATGGTGTCCGCCGATTCTCCGCGCGTGTAATCCGAATACTCCTGCTGCTTCAGCAAATCCAGCACCTGCTGCGCTTCGGGCAGCCGCCCCTGGGCGATCAGGAGATCGGCCAGGCCGTGATAAAAGTCTTCTTTCGAAATCAGGAACCCGCCCTTCACTCCCTTGTCCAGCCCCTGGATGTTGCTCCGCATCTGCTGTAGCAGGTTCACGCCCAGCTTGCCGTAAAAAATGGCCATCGCCGGCTTCGCCGCCTTCAGGCTGATCATCAGATCGTTCAGAATCATGGATTGCAAAAGCGGGCTGCCGACATCCGCCGCAATCGGCAACGCCTGCTTCAAGTATTCCTGTGCCTTCCCGTTCTGCCCGAGTTCGTCGTACACCGCTCCCATCTCATCCAATGTGAGAGCTTCCATCGCAGGGCTGCCCGCCTGGCGCCCGATCGGCAGCGCCTCATTCAATGCCTCAAGCGCCTTCTGCTTCTCGCCCAGACCGGCATATGCATAGCCGGTAACTGTCAGAGAATATGCCTCGTTTACATGGTCGTCGATTTCTTTCTCGAGTGGCCCAGCCTGGTTCAGATACTCAAGGGCCGTCTGCCACTCCTTCAGCCTGACGTAAGCGAATCCGATGTTCGTTAGCACCTTCACGGTCCCGTATTTGTTGCCTATTTCCCGATACAGCGACAGAGCCCGATTGAAATACTCGATCGCTTTTTCGTTGTCGCTCAAAGTCATATAGACAAGTCCGACGTTGTTCAAAGCACCAGCTCCGCCATCGGTGTCCTTCGCCTGCAAATAGAGGGGCGTCGCCTGGTCGTAAAAATCAAGCGCCTTTTCACCTTGACCGAGAGCGGTATAAACGTTGCCGAGGTTGTTCAGCATATCGGCTTGGTCGCCCACATCGCCTTGATGTTTGAACAGCGGCAGCGCCTGGTTGTAATAGTCGAGCGCCTTCTTAAGATCGCCAAGCTCGTAATACGCATTGCCAAGATGGCTCAATGCGTGCGCCTCATCTTCCTCCTCACCGAGTGCGCGAGAGATATCGAATGCCTGCATATAGACATCGGGTAACCTCTTGTTCTCCCCCGTTAAGAGATAGACCGCGCCGACTCCGGTCAATGACCTCATCTCGCTCTCGCGATCGCCGTTCTCACGAGCGAGGCTCAAAGCCTCGTTGAAGTTCTCCAGCGCCTTGCGCGGCTGCCCAAGAGCCAGGTAGACGAGGCCTATCCCTCTTAGTGCTTCGTTCTGATTCCGGCGGTCACCGGTCTCGCGATAAAGCGCCAATGCTTGCGTCCCAAATTCCAGCGCCTTCTCGTTATCCTTCAGGTTCTTGTAGCCTGTGGCCATCGCGGCGCAGGTATTTGCCTCGCCTTCCTGGTCGCCAATCTCGTGAAAAATCTTGATCGCCTGTTCGGCATCTTGCCTCGCATCATCGACAGAACCGAGAGCGGCAGTCGCAACTCCCAGTCGTAGCAGGGCCGTCGCCTCAAGATCCCTGTCGCCTACTTTTCGTGCAAAGGCCAGCGCCTTTTGCTGAAGTTGCTGCGCGGTCTTCCATTGGCCCACGATGCCCGTCAACCAGCCGATCCCCTCCACGGTTGCGGCTTGGCCAGACGCGTCGCCGGATGCTTTTGTCAGATCCAGCGCCTTCTGGTAGGTCTCCGCTGCTTTTTCAGCCTTGTTCTGCTCAACGTAGCAGCCTGCCGTTCCGTTCAGCGCCATCGCTTCTTCATGCGCATCCTTGGCTGCCTGGGCTTGCGTAAGTGCCCGGCCGTAGCTGTCCAGGGCCTTCTCGTATTCGGAGATATTGAAATAGAAATCGCCAATCCCGTTCAGCGCCGCTGCCGTGGCTTTTTCATCGTCCGCCGCTTGCGCCGCTTTCAACTCGCCTTCGAGTTTGTCGAGCTTCGCCCGAACTCCGGCGGGCACCGTGAGGCTTTTGCCTGTGCTGGCGTTGCCGCTTCCTTGTTGCGCGCAAACCGGCAGGCCTAAAGCAAAAGTGATCGTGAGTAAAGCGGCGGCGGAGGAAAAGGTAGTGGGAAGACCTGAAATGCTTCGCATGCGCATGCCCTGACTTTCGGCCGATAGGGTGCGCGGAAGATGGGGAAATGCGAGCCCCTACCGGAAGATCGGAGGGAGGACTGACCGCAGTGTAATTTCAGCTTTCTCCGCGTGTCAATGACAGTTCGTTGGCGTGCCTTTCGAGCGATTGGCGCGCAAAGCTTCGGAAAAACACGGATCGGGGTTGTGCCCCACGATCTACAAGCCTCTGCAGGAGACATCGAGTGAGCGCGTGGACGAAACTTCGCCGCTGCCGCGTTACTGGTGGGAAGGTTTGATTGCGACCGGCTCGGCTCTGTGCGCCGGCGCGCCCGCGGGTTGGCTGCTGGCTTTGCTCTACGCCGCGCAACATTTCAAAAACGTGGCCCTTGCTCTCACCTTTTGCGTGCCGCTTGTGGTCGGAGTATTTCTTCTCGCCGGAGTGCTGCACATCGGAATGATGGGCGTCGTCTTTCGCGATTGGAAGCGGGAATGGTGGGGACGGCTGGGTGGTTGGCTGCTGTTATTTGCGATTGTATGGCTTGTGTGGTTCTGGCTGGTAGCTGCCACGAAGTGATTGCTTCAATCAAAGGCCTTCAGCCCACACCCTCGAATCCGCTCGAAAAGCGATTGCACGAGATCCTTGACAAGTTTGGTTTTGAAGTCAAGCACCTGCGAGAAGCAACACATGGCGCGCAGGACGCAGTTGCCGGAGCTGGTGCGGCCAGTCCAGCATAAACGGCAACTTTGGACAGGGATTGACGACTCTGCCGAAATAACGGCCGATTGGAGCCGGCACATCTGCAGTAATTCCTGCTGGCTTGAGTCGCTCGTATGGCGCAAGCTCCGCGCACAGGCACGCATCTGACGCGGGTTGATCCATACGAGGAATTCAGACGGATTTCCTCGTCGTTTCGTAGATCATCCTCGAACGACGCCCAGGAGTCTCCCGATCTCCAGCATCGGCTCGGTGAATACGGCCAAAAGTAGTCCTCGACTCCGGGTTCAGCGGCAGAACTCGTTGCAGGTGTATAACCGGCATCCATGAAAGTCTTTGTCAAGAGAAAAGCACGAGATTCCCGATCGCGCTCAGGAGAGCGCGTGTTCCGTCTGATCGAGTCATCCGCCTGCGCACGTGTGCCTCTCGGCTGGTGGTC
>Ga0116223_10000530_pt1 | contig 46402 bp, 40 predicted proteins | sample Sb_taG_3_FD_90092 | JGI IMG/M metagenome (GOLD analysis project Ga0116223, IMG submission 90092) | Peat soil microbial communities from Weissenstadt, Germany - Sb_50d_a_PC metaG | ecosystem: Environmental > Terrestrial > Soil > Wetlands > Peat | place: Germany: Weissenstadt | collected 2010-09-21 | reverse complement strand
GGTCCTGGAGCACGAATCGGCCGGCCACGGCCGTCAACCACGGCCAGCCCCCCGCGAAATTCGCATTACCCAGCCACTCAGCTTTCAAGCCCTTCACGCGTTACTCGGACAGGCTCCTAGGTGCCTGGAGGCACGGCGAGGTGCCGGAGCAAGCTTGACCGACATGGCGCTAGGATTTGTGGCGGCAGCGGTGTCAGCGTTCGTGGTGGTCCAGTGGACTGTTGCAATTCGTGCGGAGCACTCCTTCAATGCTTTTGCGATCGACCGGATGATCTTAGGGGCCGTCCTTCTCTGGTGGAGTGCCACCTGGCGTGAGGGTCCACGCTGGAGGAATTCTCCATGAACCGGCGGCGCGACCGCTGCCATCCGGCCTGCAGCGTGCTCACCATCCCGAGAGAGGCTCTTTCCGCGAATCCAAATTTCCTAGAACATACCACTTTCGAGGACGCGGCGAACGGCTGCGGAGGCGGCTAGTGATTCGCGCAGAGGTTCGTTGGGGTGGAACGACCCAATCAGCGTGTTGACGATGGCCATAGCACGGGCATGATGCTGTTGTGCGCTTGCCGAGTCGCCCGCCAAGCGATAGCAGTCTGACGCAGTCATCTCGACTCGCCACGCGATCATGGGGATGTCATACGAAGCGAACGCGCCGAGGGCCTGTTCCACAAAACCGCGGGCGCGATTGTATTCCCGGTCGTGGAGGGCCAGGCGTGCGTTCAGTTCCCAGCCGAGGGCGTTCAGGTCCGGACCGGCCGACGACGTCGCGGACTCGAAAAACATGGCCGCGGCGTGCTTTGCGCGCGTGGCGTCGCCCTTCATCAGCCAGGTCTGGCTGACTCCGAGCTGCGCCATCAAACGCCAGTACCAATCCAGAAAAAATCGCGAACCAGCCGGTGCTCGGGTAGCAGCGGAGAACCGCTGCAAAGCCGAATCGGCCGATCCGGACTCCAGATCGACAAAGCCTGAGGTAATCGTGGCCATCGTGTGCACTTGGCCGTCAGGCTCACGGGCATATTCATGCGTCAGTTCGCCAGCCAGACGGCCCGCGCCGGGGATATCGCCGCATTGAAACTTTACCCAGGCCAGATTCGCCTTGAAGACTCCGAGCCAGGGAGCGTTGCCATTTTTTTCGGCCACTTCGAGAGCGGTCTTCAAAATCTGCAACAGCTCTCCTAGCCGGCCCAAGTGCAGCAACGCGTGAACTAGCGACGAATGCGCCGAGAGATAGACCACCAAATTGTCGGTCTCGATGGATTTGGGAAGTCCGGCAGTGGCAGTCTGATACGCGCCCTCGTAATCGCCTTGGATGCATTGGACGTGAGCGTAGAGAATCTCGTAATAGGCGGGGACGACGTCGCTCCTGCGGATCCTTTCGCGCGCGGCACCACAGACTTCGGCGTCCTCTTTTCGCCATCCGTGGCTTATGATGCGCCAGCAGGCCGCCAGCATTTCGGAGCGGGCCTGAAAGAGCGGGTCGTCTTGGATACGGCTCAGTTCGGCAGCGCGTTCGCAGACGACGACGCAGCGGTCCAGGTCTACGAAGGCCAAAGCGCGCGCCAAGCGGGTGAGCGAATTCACCTGGGCCACGATCAATCCGTGTTGCGCTGCCTGTTCGATTGCCGCGCGATCGACATCGGCCGATTGCAGCATCTCGCCCTGCGCGTACAGCGCGTCACTGATGCCTTCCAGGATCCGGATTTTCAGTTCGTTCGCGGCATCGGAGGGAACGTGCGCGAGCAGATCGAGGGCGTGGCGCAGGAGGCGGATGGAATCGTCATGGGCGTATCGGCGGCGCGCGTTAGCCGCGGTCGGGATCAGGTAACGCACGGCGCGGGCGTAGCTGTGGGCTGCTTCGAAGTGCACAGCGAGCTCGGAAGCGAACATCTGCGCAGCCGGAGACGGCAAAGCTTCCATGCTCTCGGCAAGACGGAGATGTAGGCGGCGCCGCTGGATGGCGGATAGTTGTGCGTACAGAGCCTCGCGATAGAGAGCGTGCTTGAATTCGTATTGGGGGGATTCGGACCCATCCGCCAATTCCTGCGTTCCCGCCCCATTAAGAAACTGCTGGCGAGCAACCAGGCTCTCGCAAACCTGTTCGACGTCGTCGACGGCGCGTCCGAGCGTAGCGCTGGCGGCCCACGCGGAAAATCGTTGGCCGGCGACACTAGCCGCGACCAGCAGACTCCGCTCTTCCCTGCTCATACGCTCAATCTGGATATCGAGTAGCTGTTGGAGCGTCTGGGGTACGCCGGGATCGAGGCGGTCGAGAGGAACGGGCAGAGTCCATTGGCCGTCCACGGAGGCGAGCAGGCCCCGCCGGCGAATCTGCTCGATCACCGCGATCATGAACATCGGGTTGCCATCGGAGCGCCGGTGGATCATCTCGGCGAGTGCCCGAGGCACACTGGTCTCAGGGAACTCCGCTGCCAAGAAGCGCTCCACTTGCGATTCTGTAAGCGGCTCCACGCTCATTTCGTGACAGAGGCGATGGACGAGCAAGTCCTGCTTCATCTGTTTAAGAGGACTGGAAGAAAGGATGACGTCGACGGGCCGATAGGTAGCGATAAGCATCAGCCGGGCTGGCTTCCGGCGGCGGGCCAGCGCCGAGATCAAGTCGAGCGTCGAAACGTCGACCCATTGCAGGTCCTCCAGGAGCAGCACGATCGGCTCACCGATAGAAAGAAGCTCCAGGGCTTCGCAGATCTCGCGCAACATGCGTTCGCGGGTGGCGCCGAGGATCTCCTGCTGCAGCGACTGGCGCTGCTCGGCGCGGATCGCGGACGGAAATTGGACCAGCCATGTGGGAGCATGGCTGGCGAGGATGCGCACGACGGACTCACCGCCGGGGCCCTCGAGCAACTGTCCCAAGGCTTCGAGTACCGGATAATAGCTCTCTTGGCCGCCGAATCCTTCGACGCACTGGCCACGCGCGATGCGCACGCCGGCGGCGCAGAGTGACTCGTGCTCGAACGCATCGAGCAGAGTGGTCTTGCCGATGCCACCTTCCCCGGTGACGAAGATAATCTGCCGCTGCCCGTTCAAGGCGGCTTTCAAGCGCCGATACAGTTCGGCGAGGGGCGCATCGCGGCCAACCAATCGCGTGCTCGCCTGGGAGGAAACGGGTGTGGTGCTAGCGGCAGGGGCGGCCGCACTGGCCTCGCTTACGGGAGCGATGAACCGGTAGCCGCGTTTAGGGAGGGTTTCTATGAAAACTGGGTGATTCGGCGGATCGCCCAAGGCCTTGCGAATTTCAAGAATGTATTTGCGCAGGATTTCGGGCTGGACGAAGGCTTCTGGCCACACCGCGTCGAGCAGTTCCTGCTGGCTGACCAGGCGGCCGCCGTTCTCCACGAGGTAGCGCAGCACGTCGAACACCTTGGGGGCCATGGGGATACGCGCCTGTTCGCGCCACAAGCACTGGTTGGCGGGATCGAGTCGGAACGGGGCGAACAGCTTCGGCGTGGACATCTAGCCCATACCGCATTGTACATTCACAGGAACTCCACGAAAACTCCACGGAACGTTCACGCTCTTTCGTTCCATTGGGCTTATACTTCTGCGTGTTGGTCAAAACAAACGGTTCCAAACGGACAGAGATCCGTGAGTCGGAGGACTTGGTGAAGGGTTGCAGTTCTGAGGGCGGATTTGGCGTCGCCGCTAGTCCAGAACTGCATCGGAAGAAACCCGTTGCCGATGGACGCACCGAGTCGCCGCTTGGTTGAGGTAGCCGAGGGCGGTGGGCGTTGAGCCCGCCGCCCCCCTTGAGGCCGGCACTCGGAGGAAGATGCCGCCTCAGGGAATTATACGACGATCCCCGTTCCGCGGTTGGGTCGGCCAATGAGGTTGGCTACACAGTACCTCCCCCCGCGACGTGCAACTGGCTCATTACCCATTGTGCATCACTATCGGCCGTGGGGATCGTGACAAAGGGCGCGCTAATGCTGTACCGAGAGATTCACGCCGCTCGGTGACTGAACGAATGGTCGCGCGCAGCGGCCAATCTCCATCGGCAAGCTAGCCAGGCACCTGGATCGCCACTTGATAGAGTCCTGCGTAACCCGGAGCCACGGCCGCGCCGTATACGGTGGCGGCGACGCCTTTAATGGTGACGACTGGCGGCGTGCTGTTCGAGCAGGTCTGGTCGGCGGGAACCTGAACGCCTGTGTGGGCGCAACGGGAGCGGTCAGACCGAATCCAGTTCCCCATAAAATGATCACGTCTCCGGGCTTCGCGGGCACGGTGGTTACACCAGCGAAGGTCCAATCGCGCACCCACTCTTTTTTTGTCCCAAACCGTTTCCCAAATTTCCCCCAAGAGTATGTGAAAATGGATCGGGACCACATCCGCCCGATATTAAAATTTGCTCCAGTGCGTAGGCCTTGACGAGGGGAACGGGGTTGAGGCGTCGGCAAAAATAGGATTGAAGGTGGACGCTCAGAGCTTCCGGACACTACTGCTTTCCCGTTTGCAGCAAAACAAGGACCGCGTGTTGCTACGCGTCCTACTGTCTCCCGTGGCTGAGCCTGTGGAACTTACCGGAGCCGATATTCTGGCGCGGGCGCCGGAGTTGGCGCGCCGTTATCAGGGAACCGCCGAGTCGTCGGTGGTTCTGTTGCTCCTGCCGCATTCAGTGGAACTTTTCCTGCTGCATCTCGGGCTGATTCTGGAGGGGCGGCTGCCTGCTATTCTGGCGTGGCCCACCAACCGCATTGACCCTGAGAAATACCAGCGGAATCTGTTCCACCAGTTGCGCCACCTTCCCGCGCATCAACTGATCACCTTGCCCCGGCTGGCCGCAAATCTGGCAGCAGGCCTGCACTTTCCCGTCACGGCGTGCCCAATTGAAAATGTCCAACAACTCGAGGAGTCGTTCCGGATTCCGGCGGCGCTGGAGATTCCGGACGGCGAGCCCGCACGGCCGCGTGCCGGAGATACACCCGCGGATGCGATTTTCTTGCAATTCACCGGTGGCACCACTGGGACGCAGAAGGCCGTTGCGGTCACGGCATCGCTGCTGGAGGCGCAACTGGAGAGCCTGAGCCGCTTCCTGGCGTTCACCGCGGAGGATGGAGTGGCTTCGTGGCTTCCCATGTACCACGACATGGGCCTGATTGCCTGCCTCTGGTTTCCGCTGTGGTGCGCCGCGCCCTCGATTCAATTCGGCGCCAGCGACTGGCTGCTCAACCCCGAGCTGCTGTTTCGGTGCCTGGAACGTTATCGGGCCACGTTCTGCTGGCTGCCGAATTTCGCTTTCTCCTACCTGGCGGCCCAGCGCTGGCGGATGAAGCAATCGTATCGTCTGGACCACGTGCGCGCATGGATCAATTGCTCGGAGCCGGTGCGGCTGCGCTCATTCCGGGAATTCGCGCAGGCCTTCGGCCCATGGGGCGTGACCATGGAAGCGCTGCAAGCCTCATACGCCATGGCGGAGAACGTCTTCGCCGTCTCGCAGACGCCGCTTGGGGTTGAGCCCCGGACGTTTCCGCGGAGTCGCCTGCGATACCGCACCGCCGCGTCGCAGGAGACCGCCTTCGGCTTGTTGGATGACGTATATGTTTCGAGCGGCGCCATTCTGGGAGGCATGCAGGTGCGCGTGGTCAACCCGCAAGGCGAAGTCTGCGGGGATGCTGAACCGGGAAACATTCAGCTGAAAACCGAAAGCCTTTTCAGCGGCTACTGGACCAGCGACGGGTTTCTCACCGACTCCATCGTAAACGGCTGGTACACCACCGGCGACTATGGTTTTCTGGCGGGCCAAGACCTGTACGTCATCGGCAGACTGAAGGACATCATCATTGTGGGCGGCCAGAACATCTTCCCGGAAGACGTGGAATTAGTGGTAAATTCGGTCGATTCCGTCTACCCTGGCCGGGTGGTGGCCTTCGGAATCAGCGATGAGCAGTACGGCACGGAAAGCCTGGCCGTGGTAGCCGAGTTGCGCGGCGAATTCGACCGCGGCAAGGCGGAAGCCGTGGAGCGGCGCGTGCGCCAGCTCGTGCTGACCACAATCGGGATCGCTCCCAGGTACGCCGAGGTCGTGCCCGAGCGGTGGATCGTCAAGAGCACGGCCGGAAAAATCTCACGGCGGGACACACGCGCGCGCTTTCTACTCGAGCGGCTGAACCGGTCACAGGTAACTACCGGTTAAACTCACCTTATGCTGAATCCGAACCAGGTTCGTAAAGCCGCGCAGGAAGTGGTCGCGGAGATCATCAGCAAGAAGGTCCGGGACGCCGATTATCTGATTTCCTCCGGTTTGATCGACTCGCTTTCCGTCCTGAAACTGATCGGCAATCTGGAGAACCGGCTCTCGGTCACCATTCCCGCTGGGGAACTTCAGCCCGACGATTTCGAGAGCGTCGATTTGATTACCGCGACCGTGCTGCGCGTTGCCCGACCACGATGAAGCGAACAGTATCGAGCATCGTGGTTGTCGCCGGCACGCTGGTATTCCTCTCTGGGCTGTTCGCGCTCCAGCCGTTCACGCGCTTGTCGCATGGCCTCGATCGCGCTTTCGGCGCCCTGCCGCCGTGGACCCAGGTGACCAACATGTACCGCGACCCCACTACTCAGGAGGTGAGCCGCGGCGATGCCGTCGTCGAGAGTTTCCGCACACTGTCGGCATCATGGACCGCGTACCCCGGCGCGGTCCGCGTGATGCTGATGGGGAACTCCCAGGGCCTCATGACCAGCCTGGCACCGGGCGAAGCACCTCCCAGCGGCCCGGAGAAGACTTACCCCGACTACATCGCCGATCACTACCATCAGGCCGGTTCGCGGAAGCTCTTCTATCGCATGTCGGCTGGCGGGATGAGCTACCAGGAAATGCTGTGGTATGCGCTATACCTCAGCGGCAGACCGGACATCAAGCCCGATGTTCTACTGGTGCAGCTCAATTATCAGAACTTCGTAAACGCGGGGATTCGCGACGGCATGTTGGCGCTGCTCTCCGACGCCGATTTCCGCAACAATGTGGCAGCGGTGGCGGAGCGCGATGGCGCCGATGCGGATGCGTTTGCCGAAGCGTTGCACGCCTTCGATCAATCGCAGCGGCGCAGCGGCCCTGCCGCCGCCGGCGCTGGACGAACTCCCGGCTACAGCATGGAAACCACGTTTCGCGAGCAGTTGGACCGCATCCCCGGCTTCACCAGCCGGAATGCCATGAAAGAGTCTTTCGTGTTGCTACTGACCCGTTTGCGTGTCTATCTTCTCCACCTGGGATCGGCCCGCGCGCGCTCCCTCTCGGGCAACCGGATCGCCGCCAGCCGGGCGGCGCTGGAAGATCTTGCCGACATTTGCGCTCGTTCGGGCATCCGCGTGATCCTCTTCGAGGCCCCTACCAACCCTGCAGTGCCTTTGTATCTCACCCCGGAGGACGATCGCCAATACCACGATTTCACGCGTTCGGTGGCTTCCCGCTTCGGCCTCGAAATTCTCGATTTTGAGCACAGCATCCCCGCCGGCGAGTGGGGCAAGTCGCTCAACGTCCCCGATCCCTTACACCTCGGCCGCGAAGGCCATCGCCGGCTCGCCGACCTCATGTGCGCGGCGCTCGAGCGGAGCGGAATCTGAACCATGCAATTCAATTCCTACTCCTACCTTCTGTTGTTGATTCCGGTGACCGCTCTCTTTTGGGCGCTGCCCGTGCCATGGCGCCGCTGGTACGTGCTGGCCATGAGCATCCTGTACTACGCCACCTGGAATCCGGCCTTTGTGGCGGTGCCTCTGGTGCTGGCCCTGGGGGTGCACGCCGCGGTGCGCCTCCTGATCGCCCGCCCCGAGCGCGGCAGGCGCTGGTTTTGGAGCGGCGTGGGTCTGGTGCTAGCGACCTTCTGCTTCTTTCGCTACCGGCAATTCCTGCTGTCCAATGTCAATCATCTGCTGGCGGCATTCGGCGCACGACCGGTGAGTATGGCCTGGCAGATTGCAGTTCCGCTGGGGATCTCGTTTTATTCTTTTGAGGCCATCAGCTATCTGATCGACGCCAAACAGGGCCGCATCAAGACGAGCCGCTTCTCCGACCTGTTCCTGTTCATCATGTTCTGGCCGCACCTGATGGCCGGGCCGATCGTGCGGTTTCGCGAACTTGGCCCGCAACTGAACTTCGTTAAACCTTTCGAGTTGCGGATGCTCCTTCAGGCCCTGGACCGCCTGATTTTGGGACTGGTACAGAAGAACCTGTTTGCCAATCCGCTAGGAAGCTGGGTGGATCAAGGCTTCCTCCCCCAGGCCATCCGCAACAATTCCACCGTGGACAGTTGGGCGCTGGCAATCGGTTTCGGGCTGCAGATTTACTTCGACTTCGCCGCGTATTCGAACATGGCGATCGGTGTGGCGAAACTGATCGGCATCACGCTGCCGGAGAATTTCCGCTTCCCCTACCACGCGCACAGCCCCGCCGATTTCTGGAACCGCTGGCACATGACGCTCTCGCGCTGGATCCGCGATTATCTCTTCTTCCCCGTGACCACGCGTTTTCGCGAATCGCCGGGAGCCCTGTATGCCAGCCTGCTCGTGGTGATGGCCCTGGTAGGCCTTTGGCATGGCGCGGGCTGGGGGTTCGTCGCCTGGGGTGTGATGCACGGCGCGTGCCTGGTGCTCTACCGCATGTGGGAGAGCCTGGGCGAGACGCGTCTGGCGGCCGTCACGAAATCGCGCCTGGCCGCGTGGGGCTGGCGCATCTTCACGCTGGTCGCGGTTACCGTTGCGTGGGTGCCGTTCCGCGCCACCACGGGAGGAGATGCCGCCACCACACTTGCCGCCATGTTCGGACGTCTTCGATTCGGCTTCTCATATCCGGTGGATTTCTACCTTCTGGTGCTGTCTATGGTGCTGTTTTGCGTGGTCGAGCCGCACTTGGCGGCGTTATGGACGCGGGCGGAAGAAGGACTCACCGCCCTCCGTGGCGGCGTGCCGGTGCATTCTTACCTGCTCCGGCCCGCGATTTACGCGTGCGGCCTGCTGCTATTCCTGATCTTCGACGATCGCAGCACGCAATTCATCTATTTCCAATTCTGAACCTCTGGCATCCCGTCCACGAATTAGCTGGATAACTGAGACTGCGGTTCTGCCCGATCTGCATGGACTGATGGTTTTCGCGAATACAAGAATGTCCAGCTTCTGAATCCGACGTTCGGTCCCAGATCCGCGAGAGATGGCTCCTTCAAATCCGGCAGGCATCGGAATGGAACGGATTTGTCGCTAGGAGTCAGCCGGCCCGCCAAGTCAGCACGCATTTGTCGCCGTTGGTACGCTACTCAGGTCAGTGGACAAGGTGGGAACGCGGTCACCATCCAGGTTTCCGAGTTGCGAAGTTGCCCGACGGCGGTTCCATCACCGTTAACCGGTTACGAGCCCTCCACTCCGGGTCTCGGTCGTGACCATCAAGGGAGTCGGATTGCGGCGGCGGCGAGACCGCCAGCGAGGTAAGGGCAGGCAGGGCGGCGGGCAATCCAGGGCAGCGGCAGTCCAGGGCAGGCCGCGGGCGGGGCTGGCAGGCGCCTGCCCGTAGAGCACCGCGCCGAAGGAGAAGATGTCACTGCCGCGATCAGGGGGTTTGCCTACGGCTTGCCCGGGCGACATGTAGGCCTGGATGCCTCCAACCGTCCTTAGGCCATTCAACCGGGGACCGGAGCGTCCTTAAATTGCCGTCCGCGGCTCCGCTGTCAGCCCACTTGACAAATGGTGTCGATGTCGCTCTGTTTCCACAACCGATCATTGATGAAATGACCATACCTCGGGTCCGCGAATAAAGGCGGCATCTTCCTCTCCGTCACCGCTGCCTTAATGGCCTTGGCAAAAGGGCGCGCCTCCCTCCCAAGGTTTGCCCGCTTGTCGGTGAGACCATTAGGCTCGACACATTCACCGGCTCAAAGTCGCTCAGGTGAAGCTGCGACAAGCAGTTGAGATCCGTCGCGTTCCAGCGGGCATCCGGTGTGCCGATGATGAAGCCGGTGATCCCATTGTCGGCCAGGATGATCCCGTAGTTATAAAACGCAGTGATGATCTCATTGGCCTGCGGAGATGTTGCCGCACAACTGGGCCTGACGGTCGATGCCTTCAGCCGGTAGATTTCTCCCGCTGGAGCGGAACTAATGCATGAGGTCGGTGGCGAGGACTGGGAAAGCCTGGAACCGAAGCCGCCGGGAGGCAGCGGCGTACACTGTCCTGTGCCGGCTGTTCCATTCGTCGCAGGCCACACATAAAAGTGCAGCATGTGGTTAAGGGTGAACCGCGTCGGGTGTGTGATCGGAGATCCAACGGGGTCGGCTATCGCTGCCGCCACTTCGTCGTAGGTGAGCAGCAATGGCGTGACAGGCAGTCCCGCCGCGTCCGAAGTGCCCATCAGGGCGGGGGTCAATGCGTTACTGCTCAAATCCCAATAGGCGTTGGAGTAGTCCGTCCATCCGGACGCACCGAGATAGTAACCGCCCCACATTTCGTATAGCTTACAGGGATTCCCGCCACCCGCAGTCTGCAACGTCAGCACGTGGGCGTCTCCAATGTACGTTGTACTAGCGTTATTGGAAGTGCTTTCAGTCGGAGCGTAAGGCGGAATCGGAGCGGACGTGAAGTAGGACTGAAATCTCGTCGTCGCCACTGGGATGTGCGCCTGATTGTAGGGAACCCGGATAAATGGTATGCCGTTTGGAATGTTCCCGGTCGGACCAAATCCTAAGCGAAGAGCCGCAGAGGAATAAACCGAAGGGATAGGAGCTGCCGGGGAGGTGTCTATCGGGAGCGCCGAAACATCGTAATGGAAGATGCTATTTGACGGGAAAAGCGAACATCCGCCAAGAGCATTATCCCCATTCAAAGCTATGGATATGGCCTTGCTTACGGTTGGAGCATTTTGAGAGTCCGTGACAAAAAACTCCACGCCGTACGTCCCTTGGCCGCCGATCAGAGAGCCCGTAATGGCCCCGGTTGATGGATCTAGGCTCATCCCGGGAGGAAGGGAAGCGAAATTTGTGGAGCTTGTGCCCCCCGCGTTGTTGAACAAGGAATAGGTGTAAGGAGGTGTACCTCCCGTCGCCGTGATGGTGCAGCCGGAATAGGCCTGGTACTGCGTTCCCGTAGGACAGGTGGTGGTCGTGATCGAGAGCACCGTAGCCGCGATGGTCAGCGTCATCGTTCCGCTCATTGCCACAGCGCTTTGTGAATCCGTGGTTCTGAACGTCAGCGGAGTTGCCAAGATCGTCTGGGTGGGCGTGCCATGGAGCAATCCGCTGCTGTCGAGGATCAGGCCGGCAGGCAGAGTTCCGCTGGTTAAAGCCCAGGTATACGGCTGAACTCCTCCGCTCGTCGACAATTGAAAGCTATAGGCTGACCCCTTGAACCCCTCGGGAAGTGTGGTTGGCGTGACGGATAAGGGTGCTGGCGATAACGTAGAGTAAAAACTTGCTCCAATAGACGCCGTAGTTGGTCCGTTGGTGGAGTTGCTAATGGTCCAGGTTGGATTTACCGTCGTGGCTGTTGTTTGGATCTCGTACGCCGTTCCGATTCCCTGATTTTGGTTACCGACCCAGGCAACATAATCCAGAACCGCCAGCGGAGACGCTGTCGACGTGACCGCGCCAACGCCACTGTAGCCTACGCTCGTACACGGTAATATAAGTTCGTGGGCATTGGTTGGAACGATGCTTCCCGTAGAATACGATGCGCCCGACCCGTGGGCCTGATTCAACTGGTGAAGTGAGGCAATCCCATTGAAGGCCATCGCCCCAAGCGCCAAAAACGTTCCCCTGCCCATGAAGATATGTTTGGAACTGACCCTGGGAGTAAAGGATGCATATAGCCTCATGATCTGTCCGGTGCTGGGATTTTGCGAACTTTGCAGAAGAGTGTAGGTGTTACTTAGGTTATCGCTCATTGGCGCGTTTCCGGCACCATAAACCGCCAGACAGACCGCGATCATGCAGTTTGTCGTGCAGGCGCTCGTATCGAGAGTAACGCTGGCACCTGTTGCAATCCCCGTCGATCCAGCCGCTCCGTGCGCGACCAAACTGGGCTGCGCGAATGCAGCCACAGAGAACGCCAGAAGTAGCAATACGGTCTTCATTGCAAAATTGGGAAATCCGTAGTGGCTAGCGGAACCCGTGGGATCGGCGTGCTGCACACCCCCGATATCCGGTTTGGGAACGGTAGAAGCGTCGCCGATGACCAAAAGATCGGACGGTATTGTAGCGTGCAATTGAATAGCCTTGCGAAGAATGCAGGCGACTAGCGAGACGCACGAACCGTCTACGGTGTTGCGGTGAGTCCGCAGAGGCCCAGTGGTAACAGACATATCGATACCATAGCACCGATTTGGCCATCCGATCGAACCTTTCCTGACGTGGCGGTGCGGGTGGCTGGCTTCCCAGCTGAAGTCTTGTTGGAGCGGGATGTAATTCCGAAGGCATTCGGCGACACCTCGCGATTCGAATGGCGACATAAGCAAATTCGTCCTCCACAGAGGTCTGGCTTCGACTTAAACGGGACCTCGATAGTTAGAGCTTTCAGCTAAAAGAAGCTCGCTTAGTGAAGCTCGCCTCTTCCATCACTGCCCGTTCTGCACGCTAGAACAGAGAAATGCCTTCCGATGTGGTCGATTCCTCTCCGCTCAAAACCTATCCGAGCTGCGGGCACGCGCGGCGATGGGAGTATGGGATGTTCCTTGCGGACAACGGAGGCCGGTGGCATTGCCAAGCGCCCTCGACCGCCGCTACCCACGGCGAGTGATCTCGGAATTGCGGCAGGTTCGCAGTTCGGATTTCGAAACGGTCGATTCCTCGACTTAAATATTGGTTCGGATTCCGGGCAGATCGGTCCCTCAAGGTGACGTCCTCTGTTGAGTGTTTAGTGGGGAGAGAGCCCTGTTTTCGAGATCGATGGTGGAGTGTTCGGCTAAGCGGCTCGTTTGGACAACACTCACGTCTTGCAACATCGCCATCCTGAGCGCGCTAAAATAAAAAGAGGCACTTCCAATGGGCCGATTCCTCTCCGCTGGTGTCTTGTCCGAATTGTTGGCACGCGCCGCGGCGGGAACTGGCAGGTGCTTCGTGCCCAAGCTCTCCGACGTCTATTGCACGGCCCCAATTCCGCCGCGGCGCTGCCAAGTGGACAATAGAACGATGACTTCACCGGCCTCGGATACCTCGCGTCCCCAAGCCACGCCGGAGTCCGACCCGCTTCAGGACCTGGCAGTCATCTATTTTGGCAATGACTGGTTTGCGGAGAACCGGACGTCCAGCCATCATATCGCGCGCCAGCTCGCGCGCCGTCTGCCGGTGCTGTACGTCGACACTCCGGGCATGAGATCGCCCACGGCCAGCGCCCGCGATCTGCGCAAAATCTTCAGGATCGCGGGGAAATTCCTGGCGCGGCCGAAATCAATAGGGCCGCAATTATGGCAACTCACCGTGCCGCAGCTCCCCTACCGGCGGGTACCGTTTGTCGAAAGCCTCAATCGAACTCTCGGCCGGTGGCTAGTGCTACGCGCCGCCAGGCTTCTGCGCTTTGGCCGCCGCCTGAGCTGGTTCGCGGTACCGCACCCGGCGGCGATGGCTGGTATGGTGGGCGACGAGTTCGTGGTTTACTACTGCATTGATGATTACGCCTCTCTGGCCCGGATGGACGCGGAGCGCATCAAGGCTCTCGACGTCACCCTATCTCGCCGCGCCGACATTGTGTTCGTTGCTTCGGGTACTCTTCTCGATAGGAAGCGTCAACTAAATCCCAGAGTGGAGTACTCACCTCACGGCGTTGATTTTGATCTTTTCAGCCTGGCTCAAGATCCAGCTACAGAAATTGCTGACGGTGCCCAAGGTTTCAAGCGGCCGATTATCGGCTATTTCGGAAGCATTGCAGGCCACACCGACTTGGAACTAATAGCCTATCTCGCCAGCCGGCGCCCGGATTGGACATTTCTGCTGATTGGCATGGCCTCGGTTGACATTAGCCCCATCACGGTGCTGCCAAACGTAGTTCTATCTGGACCACAGCGGTACGAGTCGCTCCCGCGATGGGCCAAGGTATTCGACGTGGCGGTCGCACCTTACCGGATTAACCGTCAAGTCCTAAATTCGAACCCTCTAAAAATCCGCGAGTATCTAGCGACGGGGAAGCCTGTTGTTAGCATACGTGCACCCGAGATCGAACACTTCCGCAACGTCGTCCATCTGGCCGACTCTCATGAAGACTTCCTTCGCAAGATTGAACTGGCTCTGCAAGGCGACTCGGCTGCGGCCCGTCAAGACCGCATGGACGCAGTCCGAAACTCCTCTTGGCAAGCTTGCGCCGATCGCGCTTTGAACCGAGTTCAATCAGCTCTCATCGATCATTAATTAACCTCAATGGACTCCTCCTCTCCACACCGATTGGGCGTAGCTATCATTGGCGCGGGTTATGTAGCGCCCTACCACCTCCGCGCTCTACAAGCCGTTCCCGGCGTAGTGCTTGCCGCCGTCGCTGATCCTGACCGAGTAAGGGCTGAGACCATCGCGCGTGATTTCTCAATTCCATCAGTGGCAAGAACGCTCGACGATTTGGTTAATGAGACCTTCGATGTGGTCCATATTCTGACCCCGCCGGCACTCCACGCCTCGCTCGCCATCACCGCGATGCGGCGCGGCGCGCACGTGTTTGTGGAAAAGCCACTGGCGGAGACGGTTGAGGAGTGCGACCGGATGATCGCTGCGGCTCGCGAAACCGGCCGCATCCTCAGCGTGAATCACTCTTACCGCTTCGATCCTGTAGTACTTCGCGCACTGGATCTGGTGGAGCAAGGAACGATCGGCGAGGTTCTCTCGGTCGACATCTTACGCAGCTCTAGTTATGCTCCGTACGCAGGAGGCCCGATTCCACCGTGCTATAAGAACGGTTCCTACCCATTCCAGGATTTAGGTGTCCACGCATTGTACTTGTTGGAGGCGTTCCTCGGAAATATCCGGTCTATCAACGTCCACCACCGCGCCTCCGCCCGCCGCCCGATGCTCTATTTCGATGAATGGCGCATTCTAGCTGACTGCGAAAAAGGCTATGGCCAGGTCTATATGACTTGGAACAACACGCCCGTTCAGAATGAGTTGATAGTGCACGGAACCCGTGGCAATCTGTACATCGATTGCTACACTCAACTGCTCAACGTGCGCAAGATGCTGCCCGCGCCCATGCCCATCACGCGCATGTTGGGCGCCGGCATGAGCGCGTGGAGCAATCTGTGGCGCGTGCCTGTCAATACTTTTCGGTTCGTAACGGGAAGTCTCACACCCAATCCAGGCATCGGTGTACACGTGGCTCGCTTTTACGAGGCCATCCGGAATCAAACTCTCGCTCCCGTCAAGCCAGAGGAGGGTCGGCGAATCGTGCACCTGCTGGCGGAGCCTTCTGCGCGTGCAGACGAGGAGAAGAAGCATGCATTCGCCGTAACGCCGGCGCGAACGAGACCACGAGTTCTAATCACCGGTGCTCACGGCTTTCTAGGAGGTTCGCTATTCCGCCGCCTACAGCAGTCCGGAGAATCCCTTCGCGTCTTACAACGGCGACCGCCGGAGATTGCCTGCCCGAGTGATCAGATTCACATCATGGCGGGCGACATCGGAGATCCATGCTTTGTGGATGCGGCCATGGAGGGAATCGAACTTGTGTATCATGTGGCTGCGGCCATGCGAGGGGGGAAAGAGGATTTCGATTGCGGCACCATCTGGGGTACACGCAACGTAGTCGAGGCGTGTCTCCGGCACGGGGTCAAACGCTTGGTTTACGTCAGTTCCCTGACCGTGCTTGATCATGCCGGGCACGACCCGGCCGTGGCCGTCACCGAGGATTCACCCTGCGAACCTCGCCCTGAAAAGCGTGGCCACTACACGCGGACTAAACTCGAAGCGGAGAAAATCGTTCTTCAGGCGGTGCGGGAACGAGGACTACCCGCCGTGATCCTGCGCCCTGGCCACATTTTCGGTCCTGGATCAAATTTCCCGCCCTCAGGTTCGCTCTCGCTTGCGGGCCGATGGGTAGTCATTGGAAACGGATCGCGATACGTGCCATTCGTGTACGTAGAGGACGTGGTAGATGCCCTGCTTTTGGCTGCAGAACACCACCGAGCAGATGGCGCAATCTTTCACGTCGTGGATCCCACCGCCTCTTTGAACCAGCGTGAATTCATCGAATTCGTAAGAGCCCACTCAGCGAAGCCGCCAAAGGTTCTTTACACGCCGCAGCTTCTCTTCAGTGCACTGGCGTTTGGAGTGGAGATGCTCGGTAAGGCCCTTAGGCGGGACGTTCCACTCTCGCGCTATCGGGTCCGTTCGTTGAGACCTGTCTGGCCGTGCGATGTCAGCCAAGCCCAGAGCCGCCTGCGGTGGACACCTAAAATCGGAGTGGCGGAGGGTCTGCGCCTCACCTTTACGAGTCAGCCCGTGAAATGAAGCCCTCGTCCGGCATTTCTGCTGGCAAGCTTGGGCACTGCGTCATATTGACACTTCAGAAAACGCCGGCCACGTTGGTCAGTGAAAGGGGGGGCCTTCATCGGGAAACCAGGAGCATTGCGGGCGATTCTAACGGTTCTCTCGCCGGGCTCGCAAACCGCTGCAGCGAAGCTGGAGGCATCGGACGATGAATCTCCGATGGCAGATAGCTTGATCCGATGTCGAACCCATGTGTACTTGTCCACCTTGCCGGGTTGGCCGCGCCAGAGGAACTCGCCGAATTGGACCGCCTAGTGCACCTGCTGCTTCTCTCGGCGTCACTACCGCGGCTTTTCTCCCCACATCACCATATTCCACGCCATCCAGCGAATTCCGGGGATGCGCGTGAGCACGGAGTCCAACGCACGCAATGGCATCCACCACCGAAGGCTTGATGGAGTCTCCTTGAGGATGCGCTTCCAATAGCGATCCTGGTTGGGGTGAACGCGATCGAACAGATAGTACTTAAAGAACAAAGACAGTGTGAGGATCCAGAATTCACGGTGTTGCACGTTCTGAAAGTATGTCCGGGCTAGGGCGAGGTCGGCCTTGCGAAGCGGTGCTTCATCAACGCTTCGCACCTCGGTGGCCATATTCCGGTAGATGTTGATGGCAGGGTTATAGGCAATTGGATCGAAGGCGAAGAGCCTGCCGCCAGGCTTGAGGGCGCTGCGGATCTGCTCGAACAGGCGCTGCTTATCGGTAACGTGATGAATGGTATTGGCCACATACACGATGTCGTACTCCCCGGGCCTCACGTTGAGCGACTCGGCCGAAGAGACAATCCCTTCTAGTTTGACACCGTTGAGTTTGCCCAGTTCAAGGGCGATCTTGACCATCTCGGGCGACAGATCGACCGTGGTGACATGAGCACCCTGGAGCGCGAAGTAGACCGAGGATTCGCCGAGGCCCGCGCCGATATCCAGAATACGCTTACCCTTCAACGCGCCCATCTCTTTTACTATGTGGGCGTTTTCCATCGCAGCGGGGGCTTCAAAGCAGCCTCGTACTTCCACCTTGGTGAGGTCGGTAGAGCGCGCCCATTCGTCGTGGAACTCGGTCTCGCGGGCCATTCTAGTAGCGGCAGCGTGATTCATGTTGATTTATTCGGTCTTGGCGCAATGCCGGACCCCGGAGTCGCTATAGCAAACGTGGTAGACTTCCAGCGGCCCGTAGAACGGATTTGGTATTTTCGCCATCAGCAAGGCGGAGCCTTGCGCAAATTCATTCGATTGTTCGCGCAATGCTTTGAAATCGTCGGTTCCGTACCCGGAACCATGCAGCATCACCCGATCATTGAGGATCAGGTAATCCGGCTTGAGCGCCGAAATGGCGTAGCCAAAGGGCGCGCGGTCGTAGGAATAGTATTTGCGGTCGTTTAGCGCAAGCCAAAAAGTGGTGATTCCATAGGCCGACTTATCCGCCGGAATGGCGGCTCGCAACTGTTGCGCGACCTCCCGGTAGTCGGCGTTGCGGAACGAGTAGAGGAGAAGAGCGTTTCCCGCTAGTTGGCTTAGCACCAGCAGCGCCAAGGCGCAGGCGGTCGTCCGGGGCCAGGTGGCTTTGCGGAGCAGTGCGACGCCCGCAAGTGCAAGCACCAGCGCAAAGAGGGGCGCACCGACGGAAAAGTATCGCGCCGTCTTATTGACCAAGAAGGTCCACCACAGAATGTTGACCGCAACGCAGACGGCGAGGTCCAAGCCCGCGGTTCGGTCAAGTCGCCATAAGATGAGGAAAGAGGCCAAAATCGCTATGGCGATGTGTGCCCGGACGGGAATTTTGATCGGCAGCGGGAATCGCTGATTCCCTAAACCGAGGTAATCCTCGTATCGGTTCATTTCCTGATTGATCTTCTCGCTGTAGGGCACCGACGCGCGAGCTGCGTAGAGGGCGCGGTAGGCCGCGTAGTGGTCCGGATCGGAGCGAATCCAGAGAGCGAAGGACCCGAGGGCAGCCACGATGGTGAGCGCGAAACACCAGGCCCGCGCGCTTTTCCATGCCGAAGATCGTAACTCGAGAAGCAACAGCAGGCCCAGAGACAGAGCTACAGCAACACCGGCCACGTGAAACGCCATCGCAGTGGCCGCGGCGAGAGAGGCCAGGAAGACAAAAAGCAGCGATTTACGGTCGCGGGCCTGATGGTAGAGCCACAGCGTCAGGATCATAAGGAAGGTTTCGACCGCTTCGGGCCGGACCGTTCTTCCGGCAACAAACAGATAGTTGTCACTTAGCAAAAGCGCGGCAGCGAGCAATCCGCCCAGCGACCCGGCGTAGCGGACGCCAAGCAGGAAGGTCACGACGATGGCGCCCGTCCGAGCCACGTAGGAAGGGAGGCGAGCCTGCCATATACCTACTCCGAAAAATTTGAAAGACAGGGCAAGTGCCGCACTCATTGCCGGTGGCCGAGTGTCGACCTGGGAAAAGGTGTCGTTAGGCGGGAAAGATGAAAGGCGCAGCCGCCCTTCCACCATCAGGGTCTTGCCGGCATCCCCATACCAGCTCTCGTCTTCCACCCAGCGCGTATTGTGGAGCGGAATCTGGTCGGCGACCGAAGTCAGAATCGTTAGTCCGAAAAGAACCCGAACCGGAGTACTGATCATCGGAAAGCCTTGTGGGCAAAACGTTCCGCCTGCCGCGGGAGCACAACGGCGCGCGTGATCGGTTGGGACTCGGCAGAGATGTTAAACATTTGATTCACGACGTAGAGGGGCCGCCTTTTGCTTTCCTCGAAAATCTTCGCGACATAGTCGCCGACCAGGCCCAGCACAAATAGCGTTGTTCCGGAAAACACGCATTGCAGAACCACGACGGAAGCCCAGCCCGGCACGGCGTTGCCTTTGACGAAGACGATCCAAAGGGTATAGATGAGGTATCCAAAGCCGGTCAAAGAGAATAGGACACCAAGGGCCATGCTCAGGCGCAGCGGGAGCGCGGAGAACGACGAAATCGCCGTCCAAGAAAATTTCAACATCTTCGAAAGGGGATACTTGGTTTCTCCCGCGACGCGACACTCACGTTCGAACGGCACGATAGCTTCTCTCAGTCCCAGCCAGGCGACCAATCCACGCATGAAGCGGTGCTGTTCGCGGAACCCACGGATTGCCATGAGTGCGGGGCGACTAAAGAGACGGAAGTCGCCGACTTCCGGCACCAGGCGCTGGTCCACCATGGCCCGCATGAGCCAGTAGAACCCGGCTGCCGTGGAGCGCTTGAAGAAGGTGTCCGACCGCCGACCGGCACGTTGCGCCGAGACCACATCGTAGCCTTCTTCGTAGCGGGCCACCATCTCCTTGAGAATCTCCGGCGGGTCCTGAAGGTCCCCGTCCATCACCGCAACGGCATCGCCGCATGCAAAGTCCAGTCCTGCTGTGATGGCCGCTTGATGGCCAAAATTCCTTGAGAAGGACAGTACCTTGATGCTGGAATCCCGGGTTGCCTCTTGCAGGAATTCAAGCGAGCCATCCAGGCTGCCGTCGTTCACGAAGATGATTTCGTGATCGCAGGCCATTTCCGCCAGCGTTGTGTTGAGGGCGGCCAGAAGGAAAGGAAGTGCCTCTTCTTCGTTATAGATCGGAACGATGAGCGACAGTAGCATAATCTCGGTTCAGACCCCACTTAGCATGTTGACCAATATCTGCAGGAATCACTCGACATCGGCTATAGCAGGTCATTTTCAAAACCGGCCAACGATAAACCGCTATATATTCCATTCCCGTCTCATTCTGGCACCGGCCGAAACCCGAAACCATAATCAGTGTGTCAAGTGAAGCTTGTTACTATTCACGCTTCGCCAGAAGACTTGCAATAACACTGGTGGACTCCAGAATTGCTCCCGTTGTTTCATCTATTCTTGGCTTGTTCCCTTCGGCAGGTGCTCACTCTGGGGGAACCGGACCATACTGAGCACTGGCTCCTAATAAATCGCTTGCGACAATGAAGTCATCACCGCAGATTCACCGCGACATAGAACAGCGCCAGCGACGCCACCGCGACACCGGATGCTCGCACTAGCACCCAGCGCGGAGTTTGGAACAGCGGGAAGTCCGAGTTTTCCGAAGACGCCATTCGTTGCAGCGCGACGGTAAGTCCGAGCAAAATGTACAGAGTCGCATAATAACTTCGTGACAAAAAGAAAGAAGTGGCGATGAAGCCAGTGAAGCTTAGTGCTACGGCCTTGGCCGTCCGGACGAATTCGGGTGTTAGACTTTCGGCCGATACCGAGCTGGTGAGCGTCCTGAGATAATAGACATTCAACAGCAACAGGCAGAGCCACAGGATATAGCCGAGCATCCCTAGTTCCGCCAGGCAGAGAATGAACGAATTATGGGCTGTGAGTCCGGCAGAGTCCGCATACTGGCCGAACCCGACGCCCCAGACCGGCGACTGTTTGAACATGCTCAACCCGGCAGACCAGAGTTCCAAGCGGTCGGAGCCGCCACTCACGGAGATCGCCCGGCCTCCGCTGAAATTCAGAGCTAACATAGCAGCAATCAGCGCAACGACTAGCACCGCCGATCCGATTGTGCCCAGGTGGCGCCGCCCTGCCAAGGCTGCGACTAGCGCCACTCCGACTACACCCCCTCGGGAGTGCGTTAGAAAAATTCCATAGCCCATGTAACAGCACGGTGCCAGTACCGTGAGCATGTTCCACACGGGATTGCCGGCACGCCACCATACAAAGCACAGCGGGATCAGGGTGTCCAAGAACTGTGCGAAGTCGTTAGGGTCGTTCAGAAACCCCAGCGCCCGCGCCCGAATCAGGTGGCTGCTTCCTTCATCGTCCGCCAGAAGGGAATTGTCGCCCGGGACGTCTGCGGGTTGGAAGTTCTCCTCGTTGTCAACGCTAGTCCTCGTAAATATAAAACGCTTGTCGGCAGCGTATCCGTGATAAGCCATCGCCCCCATCGTCACCGCATATAGCGCACTGCATAGCATCAGAGAGACCAACATCCGCAGTCGAAACATCGTCTTGACTGAGCCGGCCAGCAAATAAAAGCAGCCCGCTGCGGGCAAGAACGCCATCAGTGCCGGCCATCCCCCGCCCAGCCAGCCATTAAAGACGCGAGACGCCACCACTGACGCAATGAATCCGGCGAGAACCACACCCAGTGGCGAGGTGAACGGCAATAAGTCGAAGCCTGACTCCACTAGCACCCCTACAAGGGCAAGAGCGCCCAGGACGACCATTGGTCGATATTCCGCCAAAGCCGGGATCATCTCGGCTGGGGACAGGTACGTGAGAAGGATGTAGAGGGCGGACAGCAGAAAACCCATCACTGCGCTCCGGTTGGGTTCGAGCAGGCAGTCTCGACAGCCTGCCTCATGCCCCATGCCGTTGTAAAGCGAAGTTCGAATCCTTGGCGCTGGCTGGCCTCGCGAAGCAGTGAAAACAGCAGGTCCAGTCCGCCCTCCAGCAACTCACCCATGTTGCGTTCCCAAGCTCCGTGTGTAAACAGTTTTAGGAACAAGTCGGAACCGATTCGTGGTGCCAGTTCCAGCCACCGTTTGACCCGGTGAGCGCTTGGACCATTGCGCCAAGCCAACTCCCCTATCTCGAGGCGCGGCGCCAGCCGCCCACCCCAGCGGAGCCCAAGCGGACCGGGGATCATCAGCAAGTCACCGTGCCCAAAGCTTCCACGAGCCACCGGGACGCCCCAGTCGTACGACTTAGGTCGGGTGGGATCGTCGATGGCCCAATAAATCGTATTCAGCATGCGCGCCTGAGCCTCGTGTGGTCCACACGGCATTGTGAAGTCGGCGTAGCAGCCGAGGTCTCGGAGAAGAGAAATCTCATGATTCAGCCCACAGTAGCGGCCATCAGGGAGAGAGTTGTCCAGCGCCCAATTTCCGTGAATGAACCCGAAAACAATTTTTCCATCGTGCTCTCGCAACAACCCATGGCGTTTGTGCAAAACCTCCAAGAATCCCTGCATGCGTCCCAGGAACTCCCCTTCGCCGCCACCATTTGAGCCGCCACTGTCGTGATGAATGTGAACTTCCACATCCCCATAACCCGCGCGAACCATTTCCGCAAGGAGTTCAAGTAGCTCAGGATGGTATTCCTCTTGCGGATAGAAGAACGAGTATTGTGCCGGCACGCCAGCTGAATCCCGGTGACGCTCGGCGATCTCCGGCCACCGCCGCCGCCAGGGCAACACCCTAGCCCGCGCCAACGTTTCATCTCGAGTGGCCCTGAACGGTTCAAAATGATCGGCAATCATCAACCACACTCGCCGGGGAGCATCAAATCTCACTCCTTTCCTGATACGGTCCGCGAGGTACGGCCAGAACCAAATTTCAGCGTGTCGGGACAACTTCATTTGCATCCCAGCCAGCTGCTCACTAGAGCACGAATCCAGAGAGTTGAGCATCGTTATAGAACATCTTGACTGTTTCCAGAGAATATTCTCCCAGATTCTTTCCAACCAGATGCAATTTATTCAGGATGTCTGGCGTGACGGTAATGATGTGACATCCGATGGCATCCGCTTGGAAAATGTTTAACAACTCCCGCGGGCTGGCCCAAATCAATTCGAGTTGCGGATACGACCTCATGATTTCGAGTGCTGCCGTCATGACAGGGACCGGATCCACAGCTGTATCGGCGATCCGCCCGGCAAAAATGCTAATGCTTGCAGGGGCTCCACCGGCGAGCGCTTGCACTACACAGTGCACCTGGTCAAGCGTCAAGAGCGCAGTCACGTTCAGCTTAATCCCGTCGCGCGTCAGCCGCCTGATCAAGCCGTAGGAGTCCTGCTGCCGTGTATTGGTTACGGGAATCTTTACATAAACGTTGTCGCCCCAGGAGGCGATTTTATGTGCCTGACGCTCCATCTCTGCAAAGTCATCGCTCAGCACTTCGATTGACACGGGACGGTCAGTGATCACTTCTAGAATGTCACGCGCGAAAGCCTCGTAATCTGTAACGCCGGCCTTCCGCATCAGTGTGGGATTGGTGGTGAACCCACGAATGCACGGGTTGGCGTACAACTCCAGAATCTGGGCCTTGACGGCTCCGTCAGCAAATAGCCTTACTCTGAGTGGAATCATAGAAGTTGGAAGCACGAGCTCGGTGACGTTGGAAGCGAGTCTCGGCTTTTAGGCGAGTACGCTATCGCTGATTCCGCGCAATTTGCGCCGATGACGCACCACAGGTTACACCCCGAGGGGGCTCGGAAGCGTTTCGTTTTCCACCTGTGCCAGGATCCAGTCGGCGGCTTCTCCCAAACCGGAGACTTTTGCGGAGGGTTGCGTTGAGGGACCTCTCTCGCTGTAACCCATATCGATCCACACCGTGCGGCAGCCGGCTGCCGCGCCCGCATCAACGTCCCTCCATCGATCCCCTACCATGAAACTAGCGGTCCGATCAATGCCAAAATCGTTCGCGGCGTGAATGATCAAGCCAGGCTTGGGCTTGCGGCATGGGCAGCAAGAGGAATCATCGTGGTCGCAAACCCGGAACGCGTCGAGCGGCAGCACCCGGGACATGTGCTCGTGCATCGCGTCTAGGTCAGCCCACGTAAGGCTTCCACGCGCAATATCCGGTTGATTGGTCAAGACAATCAGAAGGAATCCAGCGGCTTGCAACCGGGCCAACGCCGGACCCACTCCTTGGGGAATGATCATCTCCTCGATCGATCGAGGCGGATAAGGCTTACCATTGCGCAGCAAGACTCGGTTGAGCACACCGTCCCGATCCAAGAACACCGCGCGTCTCGCCATCTGTCACATTCCTACGGCGCGTACCAGCTCCCACTTTGTTCTTGACTGCTTGAGCGCTGGGTGCGAAACCAACAGGTGCCAGACGATAGCCTGGAAGGCCTCCGCATGGGGCGTGACATGGTCAGGGCTCACGGTGGGAATGATCACGCAGGCGTCCGCCACCGTTGCCGTAAACCCTCCATCCCGGCCCACGATGCCCGTGATTGTGGCGCGCACGAGTTTGGCGTAATTCAAGGCAGTAACAAGATTTGGGCTGACGTTATGTTCCAGACTGCCGCCACCAACGCTCAGCACCAACACTGCGTCGCGATGGCCGAGTCGGCTGGTTTTCAACCATTCCACGAAGACCGACGCCCAGCCTTCGTCGTTTGTCCTCGCGGTGATTTCGCTTACGTTGTCGGTTGGAGCGTAGGTTTCCAGCCCCACGATCTTTCGGAAATCGTTCACGGCATGAGACGCGTTGGCCGCGCTTCCACCCACACCTAATATAAACAGTCGTCCTCCAGCTGATTTTGTCTCGGCCAGTAAATGTGCCATAGCCTCAATGGGCTCGACGTCGAGGCTCTCCAACACCTTTTTGGCCTCAGTCAAGAATCGCGAAGAAAAAGTCATAGCTTGCCTGTCCATTCGGTAAACTCCTGCACTCCATGTACAGATCCCACTTCGTAGAAGCGCTCCGGCACCTCGAAAACGGCCAATCTTTCCTCCGCCAGCAATGCTTGGTACAGCCGGGCAAGATCGTAGGTTTGCCCCGCTAAGATTGCGTCGAATGCCTCGCGATGGAATACGCCCAGACCGTAATCGATGTGATGCATTCGATCCGTTGGGTGGCGCTTGTTGTATGCCAGAATACGTCCGTCAGTGAACTCCACATTGCTTGAATCCCATTTCCCCTGGTTGCGGTGGACCGTCATAAGGGCCGGCTGCCTGCTCGCAAAAAAAGCACGCTCCACAGCGCCGTAGTCGCACGGCAAATAGCTATCCCCGTAGATGACAAAGAAAGTCTTGCCCAACGAGGGTAAAGCCTGCCTGATTGCCCCGGCCGTACCCAACTGCTTTGTTTGGTCAAACGAGTAGTCCACATGCAGTCCGAACTGGTGGCCATCTCCGCAGAAGTCCCTTATCTGTCCGCCTAGGTGACCAGCGCACAGGACTACTCTTTCGAATCCCGATTGCCGCAGGAGCCGCAACTGGTAAGCAAGAAAGGGCTCGCCGCCAACGTCGACCAGGGACTTGGGAATCGTGTCCGTCATCGGGCGCAAGCGAGTCGCTAGCCCGCCGGCGAGAATTGCAATCGCTAACCGTCTCAACTCCACACGCTTAACACTGCCCGCCTGTCACCCGATAGAGTAATGTATAGGTGTTGTCCGAAAACCCACAGACAAACACTGCGACCGCTGCTGCGAAGACCCAAACCATCCTAAGGAACTCTTTCTGGTATGGACTGGAAACGGCACTGAACCTGGTCGCCTCTCTCGTCGGCACGGTACTCGTAGCCCGCATTCTCGGACCGGAGCGCATCGCTTACTATAGCTACCTCTACTGGCTGATCCTCACCAGCGGAACGCTCGGTTCTGTTGGCCTGCCGTCCACTACCCGCAAGTACATGGCGGAGTATTTGGGCCGCGGCGAGCCGGGCGTGGCTCGGGCTCTCTACGCGCACAATCTCCGTCTACAGTGCTGGGTCAGTGGCGCGGTAGTAGCCTGCGCTCTATTTATGGCGATCTTCTTTGCGTTGCCAGGATACAAGGCGATCGCTTGCGTTCTGGTTCTCAGCATGTTGCCAAGAATGGCGGGCTTCATTCCGTCGATGGCCAACAATGCCAGCGAAAACATGTTCGCGAACGTCCCTGGAGCCGCCGTTGGCACGGTGGTCACCCTACTAAGCGTCGCATTGAGTCTGGCTTTGGGTTGGGATCTGGTGGGTCTCGCTGCGGGAGTTCTGATCGCGAACACCGTTGAGTGTGCGCTGAAGTTGCATTCCGCATGGCGAACCCTTCGCTCGCATCCAGTCACGCCTTTGTCTCCCGATCTGAAGGCCCGCATGGGCCGGTTCTCCAGGCAAAACTTAGTATTGATGCTATTGAATTTGGTGGTATGGGACCGGTCCGACCTCATTCTTCTGCGCATGCTTGGCAAGCATCTGGTTGACGTCACGTTCTTCAGCATTTGCTTCAGCCTTACCGACCGACTGCTGCTTATGCCACAAGTCCTTCAAGGGGCAATCGGCATCACTTTGATGGTTGAACACGGCCGCAACCCGGTATCTGCGGGCCGCATGGTGGAAGCCGCTTCCCGTTATGCCTTGTTGATGGGTCTCCCCTTAATGGTTGGTTTATCCGCACTCAGTCCCGTTCTTGTCGTGGCGATCTACGGAACTCGATACAGTCCAATGGTCCCTCTCCTTGCTCTGATGGCCTTGTTTGCGATTCCCAAAGCTCTGCTTCCCCCTGCGCAAACCTTCCTTGGAGCGACGGAGCAGCAGGGCTTTCTTGTTGGCTGGTTTCTGTGTTGCGGCGCGGTGAATCTAGCCGGCGACGCGCTGCTGATACCGCATTTTGGCGCCATAGGGGCAGCCTGGGGTAACGGGACAGCCCAATCGTTGGCCGCCTTGGGAGTGTGGGCATTCACGGTGCACCGCTTCCGCTTGCAGCTCCCCTATAGGCAACTGGCTCGGATTACCGCTTCGGGATTATTGATGGGAATTGGAGTTGCTTTCCTAGCCCATTCACTGCCTCCTTGGCCAGGCGTCCTGACTGGTCTCGCAGCCGGTATCGTCATCTTTCCGGCGGCTTTGTGGGCCAGCCACGGGCTCGTGGAAGAGGACTTCCACCGCCTTGCTCCACTCTCCAAACGTATGCCGCGGTCGCTCGTTCCATCGTTCATCTGGATGCTAAGTCTCCTCACTCGGTTTTCGCCGGCGGCTACTAGCAGCGAATAGCTTGTCTGTTCTGCTGCAATCGCTATGCGTGAGGATAAAACCACTTCGCATTCGCCAGCGACGGCTGGTCCACGTCCCATTTCAGCTTGATGAAGTAGCGCGCGCTGCGGCGCGTTGATCCAGTACACCGCAAATGTAACCGTGAACATCCCGGCCCACGGCGCTCCAGGTACGCTCTTGGCCCTTTGCAATGGCGTCAGCGTTCCACGCCCGGGCCAAAGCCAGATCCAGGCCTCGCGCCAACGAGGCCACCTCACGGGGTTTCACAAGGACACCGGAGGAGGAGTCAACCAAATCCGGAATTCCGCCAACTTCCGTCGCAACCACCGGCCGGCCACAGGCAAGCGCCTCGGTGATCACATTCGGAGAGCCTTCAGAGTGGCTCGGCAGACAAAACACGTTGCAGGCTGCCAGCCACTGCGCGATTTCAGGCTGCGTCTTTGGTCCGATCAGGTCAAAGGTCTTGCCCAACCCTTCCTGCTGAACCATGCGCAGGAGGTGCGTTTCGCTAGGTCCACCGCCGATGCACACAACCCGCAGCCGCGGATGCATGTGAGACAGAATCCGCACCGCCCCAATCAGATCCTCGAGTCCTTTCAACGCAATCAGACGCCCTACAAAAACAATCAACTCGGCGTCCGCCGGGACCCCTAATTGTCGCCGGGCGAGGGCCTGGTCCAACGGCCGAAAGACGTTCGGATCGTAGCCGTTCGGGAGCCTGTGAACATGTTCAGGGATGGCCCCTATGCCAATGGCCCGCTGCCTTAAGTCTTCGCTCACCGCGAGAATGGAGTCCGCACCGCGAACTGCTGCAGCAGTGAACTTCTTCGTAAAGGGATCACGGATCTGCCGCAGGTCCGAACCCATCGCAACCATGATCACCGGTACCCCGAGTTTTTCGCCAATTACCACCGATGCGTATCCCTGCGGATAAAGGAAGAACGCAAGAATCGCGTCCGGCCGCTGGTCTTGCAAAAGGGGCAGCAACCGCTTAGCCAGCAACCTGCCATTGAAAGGACGGCTCAGCAGCCGCGCGGCAGGGAAAAAGACTGTTTGTACCAGCAGTGCCTCCGAGCTGGCTTCTTCAAATCGAGCTCCTCCACGCGTTACGGATCCGCACGTGACGTACGAAGGGCGACAGTAATAGATGATTACGTCCGACCAGTCCACGAATTGGGACACGGTTTGACGGACGGCGACTCCAGAAAAAGCGCTAGTCTCTGTAGGAAAAGCCTCGACCACCACTGCCAGCTTAATTCTTGGCATCAAAACAGCGCCTGACTTTCTCTGTTGTAGCTCATTATCCGGCCCTGGTGAAGATCGCTTTCGAGAGGGCTCTATACCGCCGCATGCCAATGGAATTTCGTAGAAGCGCCAGGTATCGCCGGGGAAAGAGGGAGGGAAGCGGCCACTCCCAAAGCGACCGCAGCAAGTAGCGCCGCTCGCGTGCAGAGCTTACTTGCCGTACCATTTCGGCTGCATGCATAAACTGCGTTGCATGGATGCGTCGATTCCAGATCGGCTTCCGCCAAGGCGGAAGTCCCGCGAGCAGTGTCTCTTCCCGCATCAACTCCATCCCCCTGAGCATCCTCTCCGGGTCGGAACTAAGGCTTCCGACCGTGTTCTTACAGATCGTAAGAGGTTCGGCGACACCGACAAATGGGTACTTGCTCCGCAATCGGACCCATAAATCCCAATCTTCAACGCCGAGAAGCTTCTCATTGAAGCCTCCAATTTCCAACCAAGCCTGCCGACGCAGCATGACGGCGGATGGAGTAATAAAATTGCCGTAGCGCAGCCTCGGCCAGATCCTGGGTGCTTCGATGTAGTACTCCCTGGCGTAGTTTGGTCCGATCGAGCGTCCACCAGTGTAGACCAGAGCGACCTCAGGCCGGCTCCTGACCGCCAATTCCTGCAGGCGAAGTTTGTCTGCGTGCCATTCGTCATCGGCATCGAGATAGGCGATCCAATCCCCCGATGCAACCTTTGTGCCTCGGTTACGCGCCGCGCTGGGTCCCGAATTCGACTGGCAGATATAGCGGACTCTGGGTCCGTAGCGCTCTATCACGGCTTTCGTGGTATCGTTCGAGCCGTCGTCCACCACGATGATCTCCTCAGGCGGGCGTGTTTGGTATAGGGCGCTTTCAATCGCAGCGGGCAAAGTCGCCGCTGAGTTGTACGCGGGAATCACGACACTAATAGTCATGAGCCAATCTACGGTTTCTGATATGCAGTTCCGCAAATACCATTTGCGGCGGCCGGCTGGACGGCCGGGCTTACAGGCTCCGCTAAAGATCCGGCCGTCTTGGGGTCGGAGCGATGTACCGATTCACACTTGGCCTCCGCATATGCTGTCTTTCCGACCCATTTATACTTCGTCGTATCCAGCTCGATGCCCAAGAATGCGCAGATCGCATCAGGCAACATTTGATCGATGTCGAAAACCAGGAGATCGCTCCTGCCGGCGAAGTACCTGAACAGCCCCAGCTCGTGTCGTTGCCTCGTCTCCTTCCAGTGCGCGACAACCTTTTCAACTGAAGCCGGCTTCAGAATCTGCTGAAAATTCCGAAGAAACGCCCCGGAATCATGGTTCAGCCGGCTCCTGACCCAGTCGTCTTCCTTTCGAGTGTTGTAAATGAATACCGATTGCGGGTAGTCCCGGTCCAGAATCCGATAGAAGGAGTTGCCTTCGATGCAGATTCGGTCGGTCAGATGAGCCATGTCGGAAAAGACCTTGTATCTGTGATCGTAGCCGTCAAGGATCTTTCTGCCCGAGCAAGCGTTTTGTACCATCTTGACGGCGAGCTTCCCCTCATCCCAGTGGATGCTAGGGATCCCGTTCGCTTCAAACAAGTGATTAAGAGCTCTCGTTGCTGTTTTATTGAATCCGATGATGAAAATCTTGTTGATTGAGCCAGTATCCCTGCTGGGCGGCCTGTTTTGCCTTAGTACGCGTGTAACAAACCGAGACAATAAATCTATCTTGTGCAATTTCATCGCTCCTTATCACAGAATTGCATTTCACACTGTCACTCTTCGAATTTCCGCGTCTAAGTGGGCCTGATTATAGCTAATGGCGAAAACAGCGCGGCAGGGCTTTATGGACTTCAATGGGCCACCCCTCCCCCAGCAACCTGCTCCAGGCTCGCCTCTAATCTCACTCGTGGCATTGATGAATGCCGTGCGTGAACGTCCCACCAGAGTACCTCGTTTGCCTTTCCGTAATCCTTCTTGAGTTGACTGAAGAAACGCAGCGCGTCTTTCGGGCTCAGCCACGAACCAGCAGTGTGCTCGCCGAAAGGACCGGAGCTATAGCGCGTGAAGGGGTATCCGTCAGGGCTGTACCTGCCCGAGGGATCGAACTCTGACTTGGCGCGGAGGTGCCCTGGCAGCTTGCTGATCGCGCTCCGAATTACCGGCACCACGCGCCCGGCCTTCCGCAAGACCCGCCAACCGATCTGATGATCGAATATCGGCGGATTTGGCTGGTAGGTCTCACCGTCCACAAACTTGAAGGATGAATAGCCCAAGTTGATTAGCGTTTCAATGATCGGATCGACGGAAGACAGTTCCAAACTTATGTAGTCGGGCGCAGTTGCTTGTGTGATTGACTCGATGGCCTGGAAGTCGGCTCCTTCGATGTCCACTTTCATAAAGTGCGGCGTTCCGTGCACCGCGATCAGTTGCTGCGCCGTGATACAGCGAATCGTAATTGCTTGCCATGAGCCCCCCTTCTTTCCTTGTTCTGGATCGAACGAAGACCATCCATCGTCTTGCAGGTTGCGGTAGAACGTAAACTCACCTGGCTGTCGCAAGACGCCCGCATTGACTATTCTCATCCGACCTTCAGCGATCTCTTTTTTGAACCGAAGGGCGCACTCGGCCGATGCCAGCGGGTTCGCGTCAACTCCCACGACTGAGTACCCGAGATGAAGGTAATAGGCAGAATCTTCTCCGTTGTTCATGCCGATATCGAAAACCAAGTTCTCCTCTATTGTGCGCTCTTCCGTCTCTGACGTCGCGCTCGTGGGACGGTCTTGTGTTCGGTAGTAGCCTGAAGGAAGATTTGATATCACGTTTCCCCCAACTCCTTTTGGCGAGGTTCGAAGTAGACGACGTTCTCCAACACTGAAATTCGATTGGATTTCTGTGCGATCTCTGCACTTGACGAGCCGACGGCCGATCGGGTGGACCAGCTCAACTGGCCTCCGACTGAACCCCAGTGCGAAGCCGGTGGTAGCACTCCTCGTAAGCTGCGGCCATATTACCGATGGAGAACTTCTCCACCGCAATGCGTCGGGCCTCCTTGCCGATGTTGAGGAGGTCGGGGCGTCGGGCAAGGTCGATCATCGTTTTGGCCAAGTCCGGTGGTGAGGATGGCGCGCAGTACCACGCAACATGGCCTTCGGGAGCCACTTCCGGAGTCCCACCCACGCGCGTGGATACGATGGGCAGTCCGGCCGCCATCGCCTCTAGTATGACTATAGGAAGCCCTTCGCCGCGAGAGGAAAGTACAAAAACGTCCAGCTCGCTCAAAAATTTCGCGGCGTCAGAGGTTGCGCCCCTAAAGCGGATCCGCTCCTGCAACCCGAGCTCACGGACAAGTTCCTCAAGAGTCGCACGCAGCGGTCCTTCCCCGAGGATACTTAGTTCCGAGTACGGCAACACATCGGCGACTCGGCCAAAGGCGTGGATCAGAGTGGCGTGGTCTTTCTGTTCCGCAAGTCGCCCAACTGTGCCAAAACGAATCCGGGGCGCCGCAAGGCCGGGTGTCGCCCGATGCTGCAGAAACCTCTGCAGTGGCGTGCCGTTGAGGATCACATGCACCTTTGCTGAATCAATTCCGCTCCAGGAGGCCAGTTCCGCGCGCGTACACTCCGATACCGTTACGACCCCTTGAGTGAATGGCAGCGTGGCGTCAAAGATACGTCTGGCCTTGGTTTCCATACGCACCGCTCCCAAGTAGTGCTGTGTGTTTACAACGGTGCGAACGCCGGCGAGTTTTGCCGCCACCGCCCCATAATGGTGCACAACCGTGTTGTGAGTGTGCACAACATCCGGGCCGCATTGCCGCAGCGTCCGCAGCATCCTCCACAATGTGCCAGGCGAGACACCGTCAGTCTTACGGAAACAGATAACCGGTATTCCGCGGCTTTCGGCCTGGTCAGCAAACGCCCCCCTCCGGTACACAGCATAGATTTTCACATCGTGCCCGCAGCGGCGCTGTTCGGTTGCAAGATCGACGACCAAGCGCTCCAATCCGCCTATTTCCAGGCTCTGGACTACGTGCACGATCCGCATTCTCGGGAACTGCATTCTAGTCTCTGATTCCAAGAGTTGCGCGGGGCTCGGCATCACGATCTGGCCACCAAGCTGGTACCTGCGAAATCAAACTGCACTGGGACTTCTGTGAGACCCGTCTTGCTCATCGCGGCGCGCAAGCGAATTCGGTCTTCCGCGTACAGCAGCAGGAATCCTCCACCTCCCGCACCTACTAGCTTGCCGCCCAAGGCTCCGTTCTTGAGAGCGAATTCGTAGTGTTCGTCAATTTCGGGATTGGTGATCCCGGGCGAACGTGCACGCTTCTGCCTCCAGTGAGCGTCAAGGAGCGACGCGTACCCTCGCAAGTCACCACGTTCGAGCAGGCTTTTCGTGCAATGTCCCAGTTCTTTGGTCCTATGCAAGTTCTCAAACATAACGCGGTCCTTTTGTCGACTGCGCACGTCCTGATCGTCGAGAATCTGCCGGGCGCTCCGGGTGAAACCTGTAAAAAAAAGAACCAAACCAGCTTCGAGGCCGAAAAGAGTGGATTGGCTGAGCCGCAGACGGTGGACCTCTACTCGCCCATCTGGATTGTAGGTGAAGGCTGTAATTCCTCCGAATGCCGCAATGTACTGGTCCTGCTTGCCGATCGGCTCTCCGAGCCGGTCGATTTCAATGTGGCAGGCTTGTTCGGCCAAGTCCAAGGGAGAAATGAAGCTGTGATAGTAATTGTGCAGCCCCAGCAGCAGAGCCGTCGTGAAGCTGCCGGAAGAGCCCAGACCTGTCCCGGCAGGAACATCGGCCATGCTCGCAATCTCCAGTTGGGCTTGGTCGGGTGCCACAAGCTTCAAGGCTTCTCGGATGATCGGATGCTTCACATCGTTTACGGAAGCGACATCCTCCAACTGCGAGTATTTCAAAATCAGGCGACGGTTGAACGTCGCATGGACTGTCGTGTAGACATATTTTGCGATCGCCGCGGCCACGACGAAACCACCATGCTCTTGGTAATAGGAGGGAAGGTCGGTCCCACCGCCACCAAGCGAGATTCGGAGTGGAGAACGTGCGATGATCATGCGGGCCGTTCTAAACTGTTCTGTGTATGAGCAAAGTATTCGTCACCGGCGCCGCCGGGTTTATTGCCAGCAACTTGGTGGACCGGCTCTTGAGTCTTGGCCACGATGTCGTCGGCTACGACAATCTGTCGACTGGACAGATGGAATTCTTGCTCCATGCCAGAGACTATTCCAACTTCCGATTCCACCAGGGCGACGTGCTTGACTTCCCAGCTTTGTGCAGCGCCCTCGATGGAAGCGAGCTGGTATTTCATCTTGCGGCCAATGCCGACGTGCGCTTCGGACTCCAGCACCCTAGAAGGGATTTGGAACAAAACACCATCGGCACATGGAATGTCCTGGAAGCAATGCGGCAGAAAGGCGTTCGCCGCCTCGGATTTGCCTCCACGGGCTCGGTTTATGGAGAGGCAGTGGTCGTGCCCACGCCGGAGGACTGCCCCTTCCCGGTCCAGACCTCTCTTTATGGGGCCTCTAAGCTTGCGGGAGAAGGGCTGATACAGGCCTATTGCGAAGGATACGAGATGCAGGCTTGCATCTTCCGATTCGTGTCGATTCTCGGCGAGCGATATACGCATGGGCACGTCTTCGACTTCTATAAGCAGCTTGTTGAACACCCTGAGGTGCTGTATGTACTCGGTGACGGCACGCAGCGGAAATCGTACCTCCATGTAGGCGACTGCATTGATGCGATGTTGACAGCGATCGACCATCCCCAGCGTAAATCCAGCGTCTTCAACCTGGGCGTAGATGAAGACTGCCGGGTCAGCGACTCCATCGCCTGCATCACTGAATATCTGGGCCTACGCCCTCGAATCGAATACTCCGGAGGCGCCAGGGGCTGGATTGGCGATAATCCGTTCATTCTTTTAGACACGCAGCGCATTCGTTCGTTGGGCTGGGCAAGCCGGCTCACAATTCGCGAATCAGTACAGAGGACTCTTAGATATCTTTCAGAAAACCAATGGGTTTTGGATCGCCGTTAATCCAGCTCTGAAGCTCCTTGACGGACCAGCGACTCTGAGACTTCGGTCGCGAAGACTCTGAAAACAGTCGCTTCTTCATCCGGGAAAGTATACCGAAACTGTGTCGCCTTAACCGGGACGGCAAGGCGGCGAAGGCCCGATAACCCCATGCCATCGCGATCGCTTCTGGAAAACCATGATAATGTTTCCGGTGTCGCATCACGATCTGCACAGCCGAGCGCGCATTAGTACGCGGGGACTGACTGGACCCACTGCCCTCCCAAATCATGTACGCGGCAAAGTATTGCTGAAAGTTAAAGAGCTTACCCATGCGACCGAATCGTAGCCAAAGATCCCAGTCGTGAAATCCCTTCAGCGTGGAATCGTACCCGCCGGCTTCCAGGGCTCCGTCCCGGCGGTACATGATCGAAGAATGAATTAATGGATTGGCCACCAGCGCTCGTTTCCGGATCGCGTCGTCATCCTGCGGCTTGAGATACCGCATAGTCTCTTCACCGGATTCGTTAATCACGATCGCCCCACTACCACAGGCAATGTGATCCGGATTATGCCTAAGGAATTGCTCCTGCAAACTAAGCTTTTCGGGATCGATCCACAAATCGTCATCGTCCAAGATTGCAACGTAACGGCCTTGCGCGTTCTCCAGGCCGAAATTCATTGCCGCGGCTATGCCCGTGGGATGAGGCCTGTGAAAGTACTTGATGCGCCTGTCCCGCGCTTCGTAGCCCTTCAACAGTTCAGAGGTCGCGCCGCAGTCCCCATCGTGCACGACCAGTAGTTCCCAATCCTGGAACCGTTGCGCGACGACCGTGGCGATAGCGAGGCACAAGGATTGAGGCCGGTGATACGTCGGCACGAGGATACTGACTGCGGGTCCGGCCATGGCGCTATTGGTGTAGAGAGAAAGTAACTAGCCGTAACCGTTACTGCGAACGAATCATTGTTGGGAAACGCGATTCGTGCGGATCAATTCCGAATTTCAGACTGGCTGAACGATGCTAGACTAGCATTTGCAGGTCCAGCGATGACCCGACGTTTCGACCTTCGATCACTAGTATTCCCATCACTGATAGTGATTCTGATCGCGGCGCTTTTTCATGAGGTTGTGAGCCTCCTGGTCAAGCAGTGCCTGAACAGTTCGGACCTATCGTATACCCTATTCGTGCCGCCGCTGGCTGGTTGGGCCGCATTCAGAAGAAGGAATCGTATCGCGGACGAGCCTGTGGCGCCCGACAGCCGCGGATTGGGATTAACCGCAATCGCCTGCGCAGTATTCCTGCTGGGAAGGCTTTCCGCTGAACTGTATTCGAGCCGCTGTTCCCTATTCCTCTTACTTGCTGGGCTCGCATGGACGTTTTGGGGACTGCGGCGCCTCGCGATCTTAGTACCGCCCCTGGTCATCCTGTTGACCATCGTTCCCCTTCCCCTTATTGTCTACAACCTCGCGGCGCCGCTCTTGAATTACCTACTTTCGGGAACCGTCGCCCTGATTCAGCAAATGGGCATCTCAGTTTACAGCGAAGCCGGTCTTCTCGAAACCAGTCGGGGCAGCCTTGAGATCGCTCGGGCTGCAACCGGATTGCGGGTCCTCCCGATGCTAGTTGCGGTCATCGCTGCCTGGCGTTGGCCGATCGTTAACAAACTCGCCCTTTCGTTAGCTACGGCAGTGTTCTTGGCAGGCTGTATCTCCATCCGGACGGCCGGAGTGCTCATATGGATGGATCGCTCCCCCACCCCTCCGGCGACACCGGCGTGGCTCTTCTCAGGTTGGTTCATTTCGACCCTAGGTCTGATCTTTTTAGCCGTGATGCGAAGGGCGTTTAGCCGTGATCTCAGCGCGCACGATCCCTTCCCCGCCTTCGGATGAAGCACCGTTACACCATCACCGTCATGCTGCTAACAGCAACCCTACTGTTGTACCGCGCTAGCGCAGTAGAACCAGTCGCCTTGGTGCGACCTCTGTCCTCGATCGCAAATGACTGGCAAGGATTCCATAGTGTTCAGAGCTCTCCCCCAGCGGAGGATCTCACTCTCCTCAAACCCAGCGCATTCCTCTACCGGACCTATCAGGCTGGCGACTCGAGTCTCAACTTATTCGTGGCGTATTTTGAACAGCAGGACGTAGGAACCATCGCACACTCACCCCAAGCGTGCTTACCGTTCGGGGCCTGGAATATTGTCGAAACCCGTTCCCTGAGGATTGGTAATGGTGCCTATCCCGTCACCCGAACCCGTCTGAAGGGCGACAGCAGAAGGTTGCTTGCTTATTACTGGCATCAGAACTCGCAACGGGTGGTGGCTAATGAACTGGAGAGTAAGCTCTACCTCGCGTGGGACCGTCTTCTCCGGCACACGACCGCCGGATCATTCGTGAGAGTCGTTGTGGAAGATACTGCTGTTGGCCAAGACCTCGCCGTATCCTTTTCCGAATGGGTGCTTCCGCAGGTAGCGGTCTGCCTCAGACCCTAGCTACTACTAGTATACTTGACAACGACGGTGTCTTGTAGCGTTCTTGGTCCTTCCAGGCTTCAATAGCGCTTTTTTGCATGGTCCTGTCAAGGATATACGCTACATCTAGCGTTTGTTACTGATGGCATTATAGATCTTTCGTTTGGTAATGCGTTCTTTTGGTTGCCGTGCCAATGTGTTTTCTACGATTTCTTTCCTTCATCGCTCATCAAGAGGTCATTAAATTTGTGCCGACCCATTTTCCACTGCTTCTTAAAAAGGGCTTCTAACCCCCACCACCTGAGTCCGAGACCACGGGGGGGCGATTTCATAATGACCCAATCTCCGCTCCTCTTTTTCATCATCCGTCATCAGCATGTCATTGAACTCGATTTCATGATTAGATTTCCAAGACATCTCCGCCACCTCTTCCGCCCCGGCCCTTGCCTGTTCTTTTTTTGCAGCCGGTGCCTCTGTTTGAGTGCGACGGAGACCGTAGACTCCCTTGCTTACCCGGATGAAGGGAGAATGCTCACCGTCGTGTTTGAATGACCGCCTAATCGTTGCCGCAACCGTGGCGGCTGGTGTGGCCGTTGGTTCTGCACGTAGTTCTCTCAAAAACAATAGTTCCGTCGCAATATCGGTATAGTGCATCGGAGCCTTAGCCGCACTGAGCACGGCTATGATTGCTTCTTTCAATCCGAGGTCGGTTTCCATGCGCCCAGGGGGTCTGTCAAGTATGCTAGTAGCCTAGATAGGCGTAAGCATTTCAGGATTGTGATGTCTGGCCAGTTTCGTCATGGTGATAACGGTAATAGCCGTAGTTTTGATACCGGCTGTTCCGGAGCAAAAACCAATCCGGCATCGCGTTAATGATTGTGCCAATGAGCTTGTCTTTCGGGACACTGCTTAAGGCACGCATGCACCGAGAACGATTGGTGTGATCTGGTCGTATGATAACTAATAGATAATCGCATACGCTTTGAATCAGCGGGTACTCCGCGACTACATCAATGGGGGGTGCGTCCACAAGGGTATAGTGGAATTGATTTCCAAGCGCGGCACACTTGTTTCTCCACATAGGAGAGTCCAACAGTTCCGCGCGATTCGTCACGGACGCGCCCGCCGGCAGCACGTAGAGGTTAGAAAACCGATCCGTTCGAACGATTGCGTCTCGCAACGAGCACTTATCTTGCAGTACTTCCGTTAAGCCGGGACTCTCCGGTATTCCCAACGTTTGTGCAACGGCCGGCCGGTGAAGATCGGCGTCCAGAATCAAGACGTTGGTGTCGCACTTCAGTGCTAAGGCGCCCGCAACATTGATCGCGCTGAGCGTCTTGCCGTCGCCCAACTCCGGACTCGTGACCATGACCAACTTTCCCGCCTTTACGCGCTGCACGACCCTGGTGCGGATCATGCGGTACTCCTCGGCGGCCCTAGGGTTCCCATTCGCAAATGGAAAGACGGGAGCCCCTATGGGCGGGTGGACAGAGACAGTCCGCAGGTTTTCATTTCGGTCCTCCGCTTCCACCCCGCTGTCGGCGGTCGTCGCAACCTCCGGATCTGCCTCCCCTACGAAGGCTGTAGCGGTTCCGGTAGTTACTTGATCCGCGAGGAGAGGGGGTAGAGAATCGGGCAAGACGCCGCGAGCCCTCTGCAGCGCATCGAAAATCTTACTCATGACAGCGGTTTCTTACGGTACTTGAGTCCGAGTTTCGCAGCCCAACGCGCGCTAGCCGGAAGTTGACCAGCGGTGAGAGGTTGAGCTTGCTGCGCCAAGCTCTCCGTACCCGGCGGGGGAGGAATCTTGAGGTCCTCCATCCCCAAGCTTTCCACTACGGAATTCGGCCCGGGTAGACGCAGGTCCGAGACCACCGAGTTTACATATTGCGCGCTCACAACTTTACTGCACTCGGCAAAAGCATCCAACAGCGCGGCATCGCAGATTGCGTTGATGATGCGCGGAACTCCACCGGACGACTCCTCGATACGCCTCACCGCCTCCACGGTAAACGGTGGAGCCTCCGTGGAGCCGGCGATCCGCCAGCGATGAGCGATGTACCCGCCCACCTGGGCAACACTAGACAAAGGATTCACGGTCAATCGCACTGCGATCCGCTGCTTCAACTGCCGGAAGTCATGCCGCTCTAACACTTCGTCGAATTCACTCTGGCCCGCCAGGATGATCTGCAGTAGCTTTGAGGGGCCGCTTTCGAAATTAGTCAACATGCGGATCTCTTCAAGCAGATGGGGATCCAGCTTGTGCGACTCATCGATGATAAGAACCGTCGTCTTGTTCTCCTCATTCGCCCTCAAGAGGAACTTATTCAATTCGACAATCCGCAGGGCCTTGCTGGGCGGCACCTCCGTTACACCCAAATCCAGCAATGCGAGTTCGAAAAGCTCCGATGTAGTCAGGAGGGGATTGAGAATCCAACCAAAGTACGCAGTCGATTCCGATAGATTACCAATGACCGAACTCAGCAGTGTAGTTTTGCCGGTCCCGGCATCGCCGGTCAAGACGGCGAATCCCTTGCGCTCCAGAATGGTGTACGTGATACCTGCAAGGGCCTCCTGATGGGACGGGGTCAAGAAGAGGAATTCAGGGTCCGGAGTCATAGCAAACGGCTTTTTGCTAAGACCAAAAAATGCCTCGTACATAAGAAAGTGCCAAACGGGCCGCGGCGCAACTACACTCCAACGAGCAAACGTCGAAGGTGCTTTAGGTCGCTTCAGCCGCGGACGAATTTGATTCAGGCCCGTTCGCGCTCCATCATCGGAACGCGGCCCAAAACCGGGATGCCACCGGGCAACTCCCATTCTCCGAGCACTACGTTGCGCTTCATCTCACGGGCGAAAGCTGCCACTAGGCCAAGGAATGCGCCGCCTACCACTCCGGCCAAGTAGAGCAAGGGCCGAATTGGTTTCGCCGGTCTTTCCGGGGTGCGCGCTGGATCTAGGACGGTGAACCTCTCGGCTCGCTGGCGCTTCTCCATGTCGGTCGCCATATCGGCCGAAAAGTCCTTGGCCAGCAGTTGCTCGTAGTTCGTTTTCGAAATTTGATAGTCCCGGAGTATTTTCGCCATTTCCTGCTCACGAATCGGGAGCTTCTCCAAGCGGGCCTCATAACCAGCCATGTCAGACAGAATTTTCTTTCGGTCAGCTTGACGGTCCTGAAGTTCTCTCGCGACTGCTGCGACCTCGGCCCGCAGAGTCGCGACCCGTTCCTCCGCCAAACGGATCTCAGGCCCGTTCTCGATCTCTTTCGGAGCCGAAGCACCTTCGGCCTGTGTCCCTTGAATCGAAGCCGATGCCACTCCCTGGTGGCCTGCTGTCTCGGCTTCCTTCTGCTGTGCCTGTTGAAGTAGGAAACGTGCATTTTGCACATCCGGGTGTGAATCCGTATAGCGGGCCCTGAGAGTTTGCAGTTTCGCTTGAAGGACATCCGATTCCTTTACCCTGTTGTCCGGCGGAACTACATTGGGCTTAACATCTGCGGAAACCCGTGCGCTCGGATGGGAGGCGCTCTTCATGGCTGCCAAGGATGATTCGGCGCTGGCCAGGGCCGTGCTCGCGAGCACCTGCTTCTCATCAGCCCGGGAAATCGCGTCTTGATTTCCTTGCAACTGGGATCGCAGGTTCCCCAAGACCGAAAGGAACGAATTCTCCTGCTCCGGCAACTCACCCTGATGTTGCCTCTTGAACTCGCTGAGCTTGGCTTCTTGTTCTTCCAGTCCCTTCCTGGTATCTTCGAGTTGGGCTTTCAGAAACTCGGACGTCCCAGAGGCTTGTTCCTCCCGCGCCTTCAAGTTTTGATCGATAAAAAAATTCCCCATCTGATTGACGACCGCTGCCACCACCTCCGGCTCCTTGCCTTGGTAGGAAACGTGGAACGCTCCAGGCTGATTGCGGCTCCAACCGCGTTCCAATTTGATCTGAATGTCCTTGCGCATTCTGTCAATCAGTTCCTCGGTACTCGTACTCTGGCGTTCGTCGCTATACAAGCCGAACTTATCGATCAGCGACTGGAGACGGGTGCCACTTAAAATCTCTTGGCTGATTGTGGCAATTCGATCTTGCAACTCGGCATTGACGGTAGAAGCCACCAAGTTCTCCGGAATCTTCTGCGATTCCACCAGGATCAGGGTCTCGGCCTTGTAGATTAGGGGCACCCTTGCGCGCACAAACACGAAAGTCGTCCCGCTCACGAGCAGGAAGACGGAAACCACCCAAAGCCAATTCTTTGAGATCGTTCGCACGATCGAAAGAAACGAGGTTGGTCCTGGAATATGGGAAGGGGTAGCAGCCATGGGGCGCCGTGCTACAAAGGGGTAGCCACTACGCGTGAGGCGGATGTGCCAACTCGAAGATCTAAAACGACGATGCGCTGACTCCGAAAGAGGAGCGGTCTTTGAAGGGTTACGGCCGCCCTATTTGCTGGCCTTCCGCGCATGGATCTCAGTCTTCGCCACAGGGTCTCGAGGTCCACCTGAGGCGGAAAGGAAGGGCGGGCCGAATAACCACTGTCCGCGTTAGCGTGCTACGTTCTCATTCGCTTTACGCGACTCAACACACCAAACAAAATCAAGCCGCTTCCCAGCAGGAGCCAAGTGGCGGGTTCAGGAGCAACGCTCAAATCGAGGCTACCGGCAGTAATCGCTCCCTGAAAGGAACTACCCAGTTGAGCGGGACTATGCTTCCACTGGAGATCTAAGACCCCCGTAGCGAGCCCGGAAGGAAGGCCGAATGCAGCGAGTAAACCGGTGGCGAAAGACGTGACCGATACAGTCGGATCGCTGTCAAAGAGGTAGTGTGTGCCAAACCGATCAATCGTGAAAGCGTCCACCGTCCCCGTAAGGAGAATGCCAGTGAACGTAGAAGCGCCAACCGTCAGCAAACCAGTGGTAGAAATTGTGAAAGTACCACCAGTGACATCCCACGTCTGGGTCACCGAGTCATAGGTAATTGGCAAGGTGAAATTGATCACACAACCAGGACACCCTCCGGCCTTGGTGTCGGAAGAGACTTTGCTAAAGAGCGGCGATTGTGCCCCGCCCGTTCCGGAAACCCAAGAGGCCCCCCCAGAGTAGTTCACAGAGCCCGGGCCCGGCGAGCCGAGAGTGTTGACACTCCAACTGAACGTATTACCCCAAGCGGTTCCCGAGAACGTTCCCGCCGCCACTAGAGCAACCATAAGCGCTTTCGATGTTTTCACAGCCGCCTCCTTCAGTGCGCCCCGACTCACAGTCCAACGCACACATGTTATCGTATTGAGTCGCGCAGAGCAAGGAAAAAAGATAGGGCGCCTAGGAATGCTGTAGGCATTTTCCTACAACGTAGGAGCTTTCCTACAACCGCCGTTCTTATTCCAGATGTGCCTTCGGGCAAAGTGGTAGACTTTCGGCAATTTGCGTGGCAGGGCCATGCGATTCACAATTCCTTACCGAGTTGATCCAGCACCCCTCCCGCTGGTCTTACTACTTCGAGTTTCACCTTGCAGCCATTAGCTGCCGTGCCAGCTCGGCCTCATGAAGATTCGGGTTCAACCGGAGCGCCGCTTCAAATGCCTCCTGAGCCTGCTTCTTGTCTCCGGACTTGTAGTACGTCATCGCCAGGTGATACAGTTGCACCGGTGCTCGTCCCTTCTTGGCGGCGGGGACGAGATACTGCAACGCGTTCTTGTACAATCCCTTCTGGAAGTAGATCCAACCCAGCGTATCCTGAATTTCCGGGCTGCTCGAATTGACCTCAGCAGCCTTTTGGGCCAGTTTCAGAGCCTCATCTAGCTGCCCAGGCTTACCATCCGCCCCCAGCAGGTACGCCAGGTTGTTCAAGGCGTACACGTCCTCAGGTTCGGATTCCAGCACCTTGCGGTACTGTTCCGTTGCGGCCAGGGGTTGGCCACCCACTTCGTCGACCATGCCCAAAAGGATGCGGGCGTTCAGATCATTGGGATTAGAAACCAGCGTCCCCGACAACCGCTGATAGGCGGTATCGAGCTTGCCTTCGGACAGATCGATGCGAGCCAGAGCGAAATCGGCGCTCGCAGACGACCCCGTATCTGCGGCTTTGGCCGCTTCCAAAGCTACCCTTGCTCCCACTAAGTCGCCGCTGTTCATCAAGGCCATGCCCAGGAACTCTTGCAGGGGCCCCGATTTGGGATGGTCTGTGGCATACTTTCGAGCGATGTTCAGCGCCTCAGGCCGTTTGTTTTCGGACAGATATGTTTGCGTCAGAACGTCCAGGACCGAGACATTATCTGGGTGGTCTTTCAGGACCTCTTGCAGCGCCGCTCTTCCAGCAGCCAGATCTCCGCTTCGCAGTTTCAGTAAGGCATCCTGAAACACCAGATCCGGCGCCCGATTGAGTGCCAGGCCCCGATTTACTCCTTTGCGCATCTCAGCAAGGTTGCCCTGCGCGTAAAAAGCCCAATTCATCTGCACCACGACCGGAATCGAATTCACCTGGCTCGCGGGAACCGAGCGCATGAGCTCCAGCGCCGCCCGAGGGTCTCGATCGCTGATGAGCGACTGGGCCAAGTCCAACCGGGCTCCGAGCAGTCCAGGATCCAAATCGAGCGCCTTCACTAGTTCGTGCCTTCGGTTCAACTCCCCCCCCTGCGCCAGATAAACTCGCGCCAGCAGATAGTGGGCAGTGGCCGAATCCGGCCGGTAGCCGAGCACCTGATTAAGGTCATTCTGCGCTTGCTGGAGTTTGCTGGACAGCACATAAATCTGGCTTCGCTGCAGCAAAGCGTCGGTGTCTTTCGGATTCTTCTTTAGCGCCGCCGTTAGAACCTGTTCCGCCTCGGCGTTTCGCTTCTCCGACAAGTAAGCCGCCACCAATTCGGTCCGTACTTTACGGTCCGCAGGGTGGGCTTTGGAAAGCTTCACCAGTTCAGAGATTGCCTCGTTCTGGCGCCCGTTCTGGAACAGATACACCGCATGGACGGTGCGGTAGCGCTCATCGGTAAGCTCGGAGAGAACCTTGAACGTTTTTTCCGCTTGGTCCGTTCGCCCTTGGCGGACCTGAATCGCCGCCAAATCCTCCAGCGCCGGACCGTTTTTAGGATCCAACTTCAACGCGTGAGTGATCTGATTTTCCGCATCAGCGAACCTTCCCGTCAACATGTAGAAGCGAGCCAAAGCCACTAAAGGATCCGGCGAATTTGGCTTCTGTGCCACAGCCTCCTTGAGGATGTTTTCCGCCGCCGGCAAGTCTTTGCTCGCCATCTTCAGATCCGCCAGCATCAGAGAGGATTTGAGGTCTTGGGGAAAGCGTGCCAGCGCGGCCTTCAGATGCTCTTCCGCGCTTTCCGTTTCGCCCAATCGGATCTCGGCTAGCGCTAGGGTGGCAATGGCATCAGCATTTTCCTGCGAAGCGGCCAGCACCGCGCGGGCTCGCTGTTCCGCCTCCCGCACTACGGCCGGGTCGTCGTTCAGGGCCATGAGCTGAGTGAGCTTGAGTTGGGACGCCGTGTGCTTGGGGTCCACCTGTCCAGCCTTCAGCAGCGCCTCCACCGCCGTCGGGACATCTCCGATCTGCAGATACACAAGAGCCAGTTGGTACAGCGGTTCCGCTTCCTTGGGCGACAGCTGGGCCGCGATCTTGAACTGAATGGCTGCGCGAGCGTAGTCTCGTTTATCCATCGCCTCCTTCCCGCGTTGCATGGCCCGTGCGGCTTTCTCCTGCGGAGTTCTACCGCAACCCGCAGCCAACACGATCAGTGCCAGGCACAAAGTCCAGGCTTGAAAAACTCGAACCACACGACTAGTTCTAGATGGACCCATGTGTGAAGTGAAGGGCTCTACAGTCGACGCAAGCGAGCACAAGTGAGCGCCTGCAGAACGGCCTTATTGGGGCATGAAGAGAACGCTTTCTGGTTCGTGGCAAACCAGGGTCCTCAGGACGCCTTCTCCCGCTCAGTTAGGAAAGAGAGCTTGCCTTCCACGACGTTCAGGCGCTGGTCTAAATCGCGCACTTTGAGGAGAAGCTCTCCGTCGTAGCCAGGAAAGTTGCCTATGACGCGCTGCAAGGCCAGACGCGCCAATTCGGTCATATTCCGTGCGCCATAACTCGGGTAAAGCGCGGACAGCGCATCGTATTCCCCCGCAGTGAGGCGGAGGCTGATCATTTTGCTTTTGCGATTTTGCTTCGGCATCTGCCTCACTCCGTGGCCGTCGCGGTTGATCGCTCAGGCCACGTGCTTGGAAGCTCGGGGACCCTCAGTCAGAGCCGCAGCCCGTTGACCTATGCCATTTTGGATCGGACGAACCCAGTCAGGTTCCAACTTAACCGCGACCGCCCGTTGGAGCAATGGGATCGAGACGACCAGTCTGTATTCTTTCTCCACGCTCAACACAATCCCTTCCACACCGGCGAGTGGCCCACGTTCAACCAGGACTCTGGAGCCGGCTGTCGGGCACGGCCACGGTTGAGCTGGAAGACCGGAACGGATGACGGCCTGAATTGTGGCGATCTCCTCGAAGGAGACCGGCAGCGGCGTCCTGCCAGCGCCCACGATCTTGATCACACCAGGGGTGGTCAGGATGGGAAGCAATCTGTCATGGACGTCGAAGCGGCAGAACAGATAACCGGGGAACAGAGGAAGATCGAGTTCTTTTACGCGGTCGCACCGCTGGCGCCGGGCACGGTATAGCGGCAGCCACTCTTCATAGCCCTTCCCGCATAAAGCTCTGGAAACCGGCTTCTCAAACTTGGACTGAACGCGGATCGCGTACCAAGGGTGACCGTTAGCGATCGTTTCAGCGGCAGAGTCGGTCGTTTCCAATTTGAGGGACACGATTCCTCCTTTCTTAGGAGGGGCGGAAAGGAACTGGTCTCGTTACGCGCAGACGACATCGTCCGCGCCAGTATTTGTCGAAGGCTTTATCGCTGACATGCAGAAGGGACCGGAGCTGAAGCGTTGGGCTGGCCGTGGTTTCAGTGGGCAAACAAGCTGCCGCCCCTAAAGCACCATCCGAGGAGCCTTTACGCTTCACAAACGCGGCCCAGCCGCACCGTGAAGCGAAATACATTGTACGACCGACCTGAGCATAGAGGCTTATAAAACCGTGCGTCAATGATTTTTTCTGAATGACAGCCCTCCCACCGAGTACTAGGGGGTAGTACCACTGTACATTGAGGACTAGTATTGCACTGACTTACAGGGCTGGACTCCGGCAGATGCAAACTTGAAGCGCTTACCAAGCGTGTCGGCATTGTCCTACAACGTAGGAGTTTCCCTACACCGGCTGTTCTTATACGCCGGGTTTGCTTCGCGGTTACTTCTTCGTCATGCAGCGGTTGATAGGGCATGTCGCTAGTACTTACTTGCATAAATCAGAGTAAAAGGATTTGGGCTTGGACTGGTGGACGACGGCCTTGGTCCATTCAAAGGGCGCGGCTTTCGGATTGTAGGCCTTGACGAAGGCGTCGATGGCGTCCCGGAGTTGGCGGGGCGACGTGAAACTGGCGCCTCGAAGCGCCGCTCGGCCCATGATGCTGAACCAGCATTCGACT
>Ga0116223_10000527_pt1 | contig 46518 bp, 43 predicted proteins | sample Sb_taG_3_FD_90092 | JGI IMG/M metagenome (GOLD analysis project Ga0116223, IMG submission 90092) | Peat soil microbial communities from Weissenstadt, Germany - Sb_50d_a_PC metaG | ecosystem: Environmental > Terrestrial > Soil > Wetlands > Peat | place: Germany: Weissenstadt | collected 2010-09-21 | reverse complement strand
GGAGCACCTGGTTGAATATCGTCGCCGCTTTCCGGGAGTCAGAGTCTTTCTCGTCGGAGATTCCCGCTTCGACATGGAGGCCGCTCGATCGGTGCCCGGCGTCGTCGCCGTTGGCCGGGCGTCTCGGCTCGCGGGATGGACCCTCACGCCCCGCGACCTGACCAAGTGGGGCGCGGCGTGGGCCGATTACTCACTCGCGGAACTTCCCGAGGTGCTCGGGAGGCTCGGACGGGGCCGTGGAACCCGTCCGGCCCGTACGCCGCCTCGTCGGAAGCGTAGGGCCTAGGGCCGGGACCGAGAGTCTCAGGGCGCGGGGGTGGACCCCGCGCCGCTTTGAACCCGGGTCGAGGGATCCACAGTCCCCCAGGATAGGCCAAGCTACCCCATCCCGGCCACGAAGGTTGGACGGCGCGCTCGCAAGAAAAGGTTTGCCCGCGACTCGGCGCTCAGCGAGGATGCCGACCCGACGCGTTGACGTCCGGGGTTTCGACCGACTGCAGGTACTCGCGCCGAGTCTTCGCTTCATCGTGGGCGACATAGATGAAGAACGCACCGAAACCAACCGCGATCCCGGCGGCAAGCCACGCGTCGACGTACTCGACGCCGGCTCCGGCGGCAAACAGACCATAGGCGAGACCCAGGCCGAGGAGACAGCTGAGAATCCCTCCGATGCGGAAGGTCGATTCGCGCTGCATTCTATCTCGCCAACCCGGGGAGGCAGGACGCACCGCTGCAAGTCGTTGACGCTGACGCAGCTACCGTAAGGGTAAAGCCCCTAAGCCCTCCTGCGAGGAGAGCGTGCCCAATGAGTTCCGGTGGGGACCGCCGACTCGGGATGGTGTTCGGACTGCTCGGGGCCCTATTGCTTGTCCTCGCCGGTCTCCTCGATCTTGTGAGCGGAGTCGTGTTCGTAGCGTTCGGTCATGGGAGTCGGGCGTTCGGAGCGTGGAGCGAATCGGTGGTGCTAATCGTCGTCGGCGTGCTCATCGGATTCTTTGCCTTTTTCGGGCGGACCCACGACCGCGACCGAAGCTTCGCTGCCGGCCTCATTCTGGTAGTACTGGCCGTGGTTGGATGGCTCGTGCTCGGGTTCGCCTCGGGCGTGGTACCGCTGCTCGGGTCGGTCTTTGTCCTGGTCGGCGGAGTGCTCTTGCTTGCCTCGGGTCGGTAGGTACGTAGCTCGCGAGCGGGAGCGGTCCCGGCGGGCGGACACTGATCGCGGGTGGGGTGGACGGCTGCATCTGCCAAGTGATGTCGAGCGGCGAGTCCTGCGTCACAGCCGGACCGCTCGTGCTCCCCATGAGACATCAACACCGGGTCAAGGCTCATTGACGGCGACCGGACCGGGGCGGATCGATCGGCGCACCCGAAGGTGGGATGGACGCTGGAGCGGGTCGAATTCGTCCGGCACAAAGTCGCGACCCGGGCGAGTTCCGACGGGGTAGCCTACGGTGGCCCGGGAGCGGCGTTAAGTGGTCATGACGCGCTGACGGGTAGATGCCGCTCGCACCGCTCTCTTCCGTCGATCGGACGGCTCTGCGGTGGCTCCGCTCGGCCGAAACCCCGGTCGAGTTCACGCTTTCCTCCGGAGATTCCGAGGTCGCGAAACTTCGTTGGGTCGAGCACGAAGGCTCGCTCGCCAGCGCCGAGACTCCGGCCGGCGCATGGACGCTAAAACGAGGGGGCTTCCTGAACCCCCACATCACGGTCCGCAAGTCGGGCGTGGGAGCGAATCTGGCCCGGCTCTCGGTGCATTTGAGTTCGCACCGGATCGAAGTGGTCGGCGGGAGTTCGTACCGGTTCCAGCGTGCCGGAATACTTGTGCCGGCATGGAAGATTTCCACCGAGGATGGTCGGGAAGTCCTTCACATCGAACCGGTGCGCGAAGGTCGGAAACTGATGGGAGGCGCGGCCCTTCCCGCTCCGGCAGGAATCGACCTGCCCGAACTTCTTCTCCTGACCGTGGTCGGCTGGTACTTTATCGTTCTCGCCTGGTTCGAGGACGAAGCCCTCGTTCCCTTTGAGGGACCCGAGAGCAGACCGCCCGCCGGACCGGCGGAGTCGGGTCGTTAGCGCGGGACCGCCGCGTTCCTAACTTTGGCGAAGCACGCCGAGCAGAGGTTGTGCATCGTGGGCCAACCATCCGCCGGCACGTCGGTGACGCGAGTGATCGGCGTCTGGCATCGGTCGCAGACCAGACGACCTTCCTTCAGCATGGCACCGGTCCGGCGGCTCTTCGCCGGCTCTCGCTTGCGGCAATTCGGTCGGTTACTAAACGCCTGCTGGGCGGTCGTTCGGCGCCGGAAACCCGAGGGCCTTCAGGAGGCGGGGGATCATCACATCGTACCGGGGCCCTCCATCACCGTGGACTCCGTCGAACTCCTCGAGATCGACCCGCACCCCCTGACGTTGGGCGACGGCGGTGAAGACTCGCGCCCCGACGTCCAGGCCGTACTCGTCCCGAGAACCTCCGTCGGCGTAGACGTACGCCAACCGGCGAAGCGCGTCCCGGTAGGTGTCGGTCTGGATCATGCGGACCGGGTCCCAGGCAAGCCAACGGCTCCAGACCTCTGGCCTCACGGCCCCCGTTTCGAGGTCGAAGGGAAGTTCGAATCGACCCGGTTCGGATTCGATCGGGCTGTAGCACGAGGCGTAGCCCATCGTTTCGAAGGCCTGCACCTGTGGGTGGTGCGGGCCGAAATTACTGACGGGTTCGCTGAGGAGATGTCGCAGTAACGCTTCGGGGCCCCCCGCCTTGCGGATCTCTCGGAAAGCCGTGGGAAACTCGGGCATGTAACAGTACTCGAAGAACGAGTCCCCCGCGTTGGAGCCAGCCGCCCGGAGCAGTTCCGGGTGACGCAGCGCCAGGACGAGGGCACCGTATCCGCCGCTCGAAGTGCCCAATACCGCCGTCGGTCCAGTGTGATAGTGCTCCTGGACCCAGGGCAGGATTTCGTTCATCACGTAGTCCTCGTAGCGTCCTGTGGCGGTAGAATTCAGGTACTGGCTTCCCCCGAGCGTCGTCAAGCAGTCGGGTCCGACCAGTACCGCCTCCGCCGCGGCCCCGCTACGGATCAGGCGGTCGAGCCTTCCGACGATCGTGTCGTGAAGAAAGCGGGGCCGTTGGAAGTGTCCCCAACCCGCCCCCGTGTAACCACTAAGGAGGATCAACAACGGGCGGCCGTCGGTCTCTCCCGACGGCGGAACGTAGACCGGCAACTCCCTATCAACGGGGTCCCCCCACGGGTTCCCCTTCAGCACCTGGCTCGGGAACTGGTGGGTCGCCACCCGCCCCCGCAGCGGGACAGGGAACAGCCTCTCGCTCCGCGCTTCGATGGGCACCTTCCACGACATCCTCAACACCTCGCGACGCCAAAGGACGAGGGGTTCAAGTTCGCGCGGTTCGTTCGGGGAAGAACCATGGTTGTTCCGGGTAGGACTACCGGGGGATCGCGCGGATCACCCCGAGCGCGAGTGCTCCGACGGATCGCGCGGGACCGGTCGGCGGGCGCGACGCGTTTAGCCATGGAGGCGCTGAAGTACCTCTCCGGGGTTGTGGCTCGCTGGTCACGCCGACCGCCCTCCGACCTGCAATCGGCCTGCCGTGCCATAGCTCGAGACCTTCGCGCCACGCAACCTTCCATGGGTGTGTTCGCCGAATGGTCGATCGAATGGAATGAATTGAGCCGGACAGCGTCGAGCGACGCCCTATTGCGAGAATTGCGGCGCTGGCAACGTGCCTGGGACGTCCGGCTGCGTCACGAGGGAAACCGACTCGTCCGGGTCGCCCGACTCCGGTTCCCTTCCACCGGGTCCGTGATGACGATCAGCCGGAGCGAATCAGTGCGTCGGTCGATCGTCGGGATCCCCCGACGCCGACGTCCGTGCTTGGTATTGGTTCTGGAAAGCCGACCTGGCGGGGAAGGAAGGAGCCAAGCTCAGGACCTGGACCGGGGCGGGGTCCTCGCGCGGGTAGTTCCGGACGAAGACGGGGCGGCCCTCGCCCGATTGGTCGACTTGGTCTTGCTCGGAGCCGATGCGATCTACACGAACGGAAGCGTGGTGCACAAAGTCGGAACGCGACGTCTGGCTCTCGCCGCGCATCGCTCCGGGACTCCGGTGGTAGTCGTTAGCGGACGCTCCAAGGAGGTCCGTCGCTCCCGCCCCGCGATCCCGCCCGGACCGCTGTTCGACGTGACTCCGGCGTCGTCCATCTCAGAGTACTGGACGGATACCGGCTGGGTTCGTCACGGGCGTTGGGGCGCGAGCCCGCCCCGCCTGTGACGCTATCTTGGAAAGGACGGTCGGTTCCAACGAGTCGATGAGCGGACCACACGACCGTCCCCACCTCCCACTCGAACGTCTCGCGCCGGAGACGTTGGACGGGCGGCGACTTTCGCGCCTCGGGACCTGGGCCATCGCGTTTCTCGCCGACTGGTGTCCCTACTGTCGAAGTTTCGTGCCGGACTTCGCTCGACTTGCCGGCAGCGGATTCGGTCTCGCCATGGCGGATGTCACTTCCCTAGAAAGTCCGTTGTGGGAACGGTTCGAAATCGAAGTGGTTCCCACGGTCATCGTCTTTCGTGAGGGGGTCCCGATCTATCGGGCCGACGGACGGTACTCGGAAGGGTTGGATTCGAATCACCTCGCCGGAATCTCTGCGGCCGCGTCGCAGTCCTGAGCGACTGCCGGACAAGCTATTACCCCCTTGCCGGCTCGGCGGAGTGTGTCCGCGACGGCCACGGTTCACCACGACGCCAAACCGGTAGCCTTGGTCACTGGAGGGGGTACGGGCATCGGCCGGGCCATCGGAGCAGCGCTCGCGGGGGACGGATACAATCTGGTCATCGCGAGCCGCTCGGCCGACCACCTCTCGGCGGGCGCCGCCGAGCTTCGAGGACGAGGCGCCCGCGTCCTGGAAGTGACCACCGACGTGCGCGTCCCGGAGCAGGTGGACCACCTATTGGATTCGGTCCGGCAAGAGTTTGGTCGACTCGACGTTCTCGTCAACAACGCGGCGGGGAATTTCGTCGCGCCCGCCGAACGCATCACCCCCAATGGCTGGAGAGCCGTGGTGGGGATCGTGCTGGACGGGACGTTCTTCTGCTCCAAGGCTGCGCTCCCGCTGCTTCGGAAATCGCCGGCCCCTTCGATCGTGAACATCGTGGCAGCGTACGCCTGGATGGCGGGACCGGGCACGGCCCACTCCGCCGCCGCCAAGGCGGGAGTGCTCGCCCTCACCCGGACCTTGGCGGTCGAGTGGGCTCGTTACGGGATTCGGGTGAACGCCGTCGCACCGGGCCCGGTTCGGACGGAGGGCACCGACCGACAGCTTTGGACGAACGACGCGGTGGTACAGACTGTGACACGGGGCGTACCCCTCCGCAGGTTCGGTACTCCGGAGGAGATCGCCGAGAGCGTACGATTCCTGGCGAGTCCTCGTGCCAGCTACATTACGGGTCAAGTACTGGCCGTGGACGGCGGACAGTGGCTCGGCACCGGCCTGATGAACCTTCTCCAGGACGGGACCCCGGCCGATATCGCACGGGGAACCTAGGTGCTCTCCGTCGCCGGACCGACATGCCGCGCGCGGTCGGGCGTGGTCCAGATGACCTGTCGAGTTACTCGACACCGGCGGTGGACCCTACCCGAGAACGTATCCTGACCACCGCGCTGCGGGCAGCATGACGCGACGGAGGGAATCCGCTCGCCCTCACCGGCTCACCATCGTTCTGGCCGACTGGTGCCCGCACTGCGTGCCGCTCTCGGAACGACGGGCGGGCCAATTGGCCGGGGTCCTTCGGGTCCCGCTCCGACGTCTCGACATCGACCTCCGGAGCGAAGAGCGGGCCGCGGACCGAATAGTTCGAGAACACGGTGATGCGTCGCCGGACTACCTGATACCCCAGGTCTTTCTCGAATTTGAGGACGGAACGGTCCAGCACCTCCTGACCGGCTTCTCCGAGGAGGTGGCTCGGACGGCCCGGGCTTGGAAGGACATGTTCGCCAGCGACTGGCTACGGTCGCTCCGAAAGAAGGCGGGAACGTGAATCGCCCCCGACCGCTTCCTCTCGAGGTCCGCTCCGCGCTTCGCCCCACCTCGCCGCACTGCTATCGGCATTGCAGCGCGCCGGTTCGGGCCCAGTCACTCTTGACGTCACTTCCGGGCTTCTGGCAGGTGTACGCTTGCCCGAGCGGAGTGGTTTCGGTGACGTCGTATGCGCAGTGGTCGCGAGTCGACCCGACCCCGAGGGTGCGCACGTACCTGCGACGCCACACGTTCCCCGCGTCGCTCGTGACGAACCACGACCTGCGGGTTGCGACGCGTCACGGACCGGAGCTCGGACGCACCGCAGAACGACTCCTCGCACGCGCTCGACCCGTCGACCCAGTTCGGATCGTTTACTGGAGGGTTTACCCGTTCCGGGGACGCGACGGGACCGAACGTCGACTGTTCGTCTGTCTGCGGCACGGCCGGTCCCGACCGGTGTTCTTTTCCTCGTCCGCGACCACGAGTCGAGCGGAGTGCCCGGTCTGCGGCGGTCGGCCTTCGAGCCCACGGCACGGCGGGCGCTAGACCGTCGGCACGTTCCGCTCCAGCAGGAACGTCACAAGAATCCCGACGTACTGGTGCGGGGCGGTTACCTGGGGAACGTGACCAACGTCGGGGATCACCCGATAGGTGACGTTATGCAACGACTCGGCGAGTGTCGCGGCGATCCGACGCAGGAACGGTGGGCTCTGGTCGCCCGAGGTCAGGAGAACAGGGACCAGCAGCTCGCGGAGGGCGCTCGAGTCCGGTTCGACCGCTTCCCGATCGGCGAACTCCTCGCTCCACTGGGCGGCATGTTTCGTCGCCATGGCCCGGACCTCGGGGCGCAGTCGCTCCCAGGCACCGTCCTGGGTAGAAAACGCCTGGACGATGTCCTGCGCCGCACTTTCGACGTTACCGGCGTGGATCAGTTCCTGGATCTGCCCCACCCGGTCGAGGAAGCGGTGGGCTTCGGCCCCGGAGACCGGCTCCTGCTCCAGCAGGCCAACCAGTGGCGGCTCGTGCAGGGCGAGACTGCGCACCAGCTCCGGACGGTCCGCCGCGAGCCGCAGGGCCACGGAGCCTGCGTAGGAGTGCGTGATGATGTGCGCGGGGTACAGCTCGGTCGCCTCCAGCAACCCGGCCAGGTCCTGCATGTCGTCCTGGACCGCGTGGGTCCGGGCCGGTCCGGTGCTCCGCCCGTATCCTCGCCGGTCGTAGGTGAGGACCTGGAGCGCTTCGGCGAGCGGGGCGACCACCGCGTCCCAGTTGTGGTGGTCTACGAGGGATCCGTGGACCAGGACGGTCGGATCCCCCGAGGTACCGTGCGTCTCGTAGTACAAATTCGAGTTGCCTACCGAGATGGTCGCCATCTTCTCGCCTGGGCTCGGGGAACTTTCATGCGAGCCATTCCCGGAGCCAGCGGCGGAGCCGCGTTCGAGGACTTAGCTTGAAGGGAGGCCCGCGGTCGAGTCGTGGGAATAACCGTTTTGTAGGTGCGCCCAGATTCCCGCACCGGGTCGATCGTGGCGCACTACGTGATGTTGGGCAACTGGACCGAAGCGGGGATCCGAGACGTAAAGCACGGGCCGCAGCGGGAGGAATCATTCCGCAAGGCGGTGGAAGCGGCGGGGGGAAAGGTCCTGCTCGACCTGCATACGATGGGCGCCTATGATTTCGTCGTGGCCGTCGAGCTTCCATCGGACGAGGCGGCCAACACGGTCGCGTTACGCACCGGACAGCAAGGATTCGTGCGGACGACCACGCTCAAGGGTTGGACGGGCTCGGAGTTCGCCGAGCTGGTGCAGAAGCTTTGAACCGTCTCGCATGGTGATACGTCGCCGGGGGTGCCTGACGCACACATGAGTCACCTGTTCCAACGCCCCCTCTGCGAGATGGGACTCGCGTACGACTACGCGTTCCGGCCCGTGGTCGGGGACGCCGACGAGAGCACCGGAGGTGGATGCGACGACCGCCCCCATCGCGTCGAGCTGTACGCGGCCGGGGCCGACCCCCGTTCCACCTCGGCGGAGTGGCGCGCATTCTCCCTCTGCCCGGAACACGAGACTCAGCTGGTCCCGTACGACGACCGAGTTCGCGCCCGTGGACTCTCGTCCCGGTTTCGTCCCTCGGCGCCGAGAGCGTGATGCGGCCGCGCGCGAAGGACGCTAAACCCGGTCGAAGAGTGAGTCGCGCATGAGCCGCCAACCGGACCTTACCTTCTCCTCGCGATTCCGATTGAACCAGGGCGTTGAGATCCCCGTCCTGGGTCTGGGGGTGTTCCAGTCCCCGCCGGGTCTCCCGACGCGTAGGGCGGTCACCTGGGCGCTCGAGGCCGGTTACCGCCTCATCGATACCGCCGCACTCTACAACAACGAGGCGGACGTCGGGGAAGCCGTTCGGCTCGCGAAGCTCCCCCGGGAGGAGGTCTTCGTCACGACCAAGCTCTGGCACTCGGACCACGGATTCGAGAACTCACAGCAGGCAGCGCGCCGGAGCCTCGAGCGGCTCCGACTCGACGTCCTCGACCTCTACCTGATCCACTGGCCCCGAGCGAACTCACCGGAGGACCGGCTCGCGTCCTGGCGCGGGCTGGAAAAGCTCCAGAAGGAGGGGCTCTGCCGCGCGATCGGGGTCAGTAACTACACGGTGCGGCATCTCGAGGAACTAGCGGCGCACTCCGGCGTCGTGCCCGCCGTCGACCAGGTCGAGTTCCATCCGTTCGTGTTCGACCCAGATCTCCTCGCCTATTGTGACCGGCATGGGATCCGATTGGAGGCGTGGGCCCCCCTGACCCGGGGCCGACGCTTCGACGACCCCGCGGTCCTTGCCGTCGCAGCCGCGCACCGGAAGACCCCCGCCCAAGTGCTCATTCGATGGGGCCTAGAGCACGGGATCGTCGAGATCCCCAAATCGACCCACCGGGAGCGGATCGTGGAGAACTCGAACGTGTTCGACTTCCACTTGTCGCGCGAGGAGCTCGTGCGCCTGGATGGCCTGCGCGATGATCGACGGGTCGGCTGGAACCCTGCAGAGATCCCGTAGACCGTATCCTCCGCGACGTGCGAAGTGAGCGGTCGTCGCACGGGATTTTCGAGGGTGCGGAACGTCAGCGCAGCGTCGCTTCCACCCCGGAAGATTCCGCCCGGCGCGCGGCTTAATATATCCTGCCTCGGTGAGCAGGTCAGGTACGCCATGGTCAGCGTCGAAGTGACCCATGCCAAGTGCACGGGATGCACTCATTGTCGGGATGTCTGCCCGACGACCGTCTTCGAGATGCAGCCCCGCGAGAACTGGCCGGACGTGGTCGACGACCCGGCCGTCGCCGCCAAGTTCCAGTTCCGGGCCGAGAAGTCGGCCGTGATCCATGGACCGGACTGCATCATGTGCGAAGCGTGCCTGTTCGAGTGCGAAGGGGAGTGCATCACGATCGTCGACGACGAGGGCACGACCCACCAATCGACCTACAAGTAGTCGGCGTCCGCGTCGGGCACCGCCGCTCGACCGCCATCCTCTATAGAGCGCGGTCCCTCGCGTCGGCATGTCCGTTCCATCGGCGACCCCACCGGCGTTGGTCGGGTTCATCGGGCTCGGGATGATGGGAGCTCCGATCGCGGAACGCCTGCAGGCCGCAGGGCAGCCCCTCGTGGTCTACAACCGCACCCGCGAGAAGGGCGAGGCGGTGCTCGCCGGAGGCGCCACCTGGGCGTTCACGCCGCGGGACGTCGGTCGCGCCGCGACCGCGAAGATGGTGTTCACGGCCCTCTCGGACGCGAAGGCGTTGGAACGGGTGCTCTTCGGACGCAGCGGGCTCGCCCGCGGGATGGGATCCGGCTCGCTGCTGGTCGACCTGAGCACGATCGCGCCGGCGCAGAGCCGCGCCATCGCCGAGCGGCTCGCATCGCAGGGCGTCCACTTCGTCGACGCCCCGATGGGAGGAAGCGTGGACGCGGCCCGCAACGGACGACTGACCCTGTTCGTCGGGGGGACGGAGGAGGATGTGGCGCGTGCGCGGCCGTTGCTCGAGCGTCTCGCGCGCCGCGTCGAACACCTGGGCCCGGTAGGAGCCGGGACCTCGATGAAGCTCGTCAACAACCTGCTCACGGTCTCCTACGTCGCGCTCGCCGCCGAGGCGCTGGCCCTCGCGGACCGTTTCGGATTGGACCGGCGGCGCGTGATCGACCTGTTGCTGGACGGGGGTGCTTACTCGCGGATGCTCGAGCAAAAGCGGATCGCCTTCGAGGAGCGACGTTACCCGGTCCAGTTCAAATTGCTCCTGGCCGAGAAGGACCTCAAGCTCGTCACCCACGCGGCGCACGGGGCAGGCGGCGACGCTCAGATCGCGCGGGAAGCCAGCCGTCTACTCGTCGAATCCATCCGCAGTGGTCTGGGGGAGGAGGACTTCTCGGCGGTGTTCGAGGCGGCGATCGCCCGCCGCGCTTTGGCCGCCCCGTCCGCGACCCCCGCGGCGAGCTCCGGAACGGAGCCCACGGCCCCGGCCGGCTAGATCGCCCGAAGCCGGGGTCGGTAGAACGTCGATTTCACCTGCGCGGGTCCGCCGTCGCCGGGGAACCGCACCCGGACCGCGGCCGATCGTCCGAACGCGCTGAATTCCAGCGAGTACCAGAACGCGACCCAGCCTCCGGCGGTCTCGGGGTACGCTTCTCCAAAGTGGTACGTTCCCTCGATGACCCGGCTCGCCCGGCGCGCGAGCGGATATGACCACTCGAGCGCTTCCTTCTCGGACGTGGGCGCGCCGGTGTGCGGGCTGGCCTCCAGGGGTCCATCGACGCTGTGGGGACCCTCGACGATCCCGCGGCCCAGAGTGTAGCGCGCCCAGGACGTCCGGACCCGGCCGCCCGCGTTGGTCTCGGACAGGAGCAGCCAGGTGAACGGATTCCCGGTGGGGACCAGCTGCTGGAACGCGCCGTCCCGCTTCAGCCGCCGGCCGATCAGCACGCGACCGGTCAAGCGCACAGCGAAGTATGCGACGAAGAACGCGGTGATCAGGTAGAGGGTCCCGAGGTAGACTTCGAACGCCACGTGGTTGCGCTCCAGCCCGAGCAGCACGTAGAACGCGACGGCGGAGACCACGAGGGTGACGAAATTTATCGCACGGTCCGCGTCCAACTGCAGGCGCTTGTCGCTGAACGGCGCGAGCGGCGGAACGGAGAACTGGGTGAAGCCATCCTGAAGGATGTGGCACACCCCGCCTACCTCCATCACCACGAAGTAGACGAGGACCGAGCCGGGCAGGATCATCGGGGCGATCAGCGCGGCGACGACAGCGACGACGGTGACGCCGGTCAGTGAGTGGGTGATCCCGTGGTGGCGCAGGATCGGGAATCGGCGTGCGAGGGGGAAGAACAGGGCGTCGGCGTCCGGCAGGCCCCCGGCGAGCGCGCCGGCCGCGAGGTACTGCGGCTGAAAGCCCACCAGGCCGTACGTGACGAGGTAGGCGACGAGGACGTGGGTGAGCAGGTCCACGGTCGCAGAGGAACGGCGGCCCCTACAGGAGCCCTTCCTCCATCACCTCTACCGACTCGACGTGCGGGACCTTGGCGAACGCGTTCTCGGTCGACTCCAGGATGCCGCCGGTGTCGGCCATCACGACCGAGACGAGGAGCGACTTGAGACCGAACGCGATGTCCTTGACCTGCAGGCCGCGCACGCTCACGCCGGAGGGCACCGCGTCGCGAACGCCCTTCGCGAGCGCGTTCATGTCGGTCTCGACCCCCTGCGGCATCACCCGGAACAGCACGGCGACCTGACCCATGCTTCCGCTCCCTAGGGACCTTCGAAGCCGCACTTCGGGCACAGGTACGGCACGCTCTGGTCGCGGCAGCGCGCACACCGTCCGAGGGTGACCTCGCCGCAGCTCGGACAGGGGAACTGCGTCGCCCCCTTCGCAGGGACGGCGCGCCCGCACGACGTGCATCGAAGGTCGACCCGAGCCTGCATTGCGCACTCCGAAGGGGCTCACTTGCGCAGCGCGCCCCGCCGGCGCGCGGCCACCCGGGTCCCGAATATAAAGAGTACCCCGAAGAACGCGACCGCGCCGGCGAGATACCACAACGAGTAGTCCGGAGCGGGGCCGGTAATGTAGAAGGTGGTCGAGTACACGCTCGCCCCATTGGCGAAGGAGACGAGGCCATGCTCGCCGGCCAGCGAGATCGAAAACGTGTGCTCCCCCGACGAGAGTCCCAGCGTGGCGTAGTCGAACGACAGGTTGTACGATTGGCCCGGGGTAAGGGTCGGGACGCTCACCGTCCCGACCGGATTCCCGTCGAGGTCCACTTGGACGGGGAAGGTGAGCACGGTCGCGCCCGTGCCGGCGACGATCGTCGCCGCGACCACGTACGGGCGCACGACGTAGACGTTGTAGCTGATGTTGATCGACTCGTTCTGCTTGAGATACGTCGACGCGATCAGCACGTTGATCGTGACGAGCTGTGCCGTCGCACCAACCCGAAGGGTCGTCGGATAGGCGTGACCGCCCGTGATCGCCGCTTCCTCTGGAGAGATCGAGACCCCGGTCAGGTTCCCGGCGCCGATGCTGGCGTAGAACGTCACGTTCCCGACCGGCAGGCCACCCGAACTGAACGCCGGCCCTCCGGAGGCGTTGATGTGGTATCCGGCCGTGCCATCGATCGCGAGGACCGTCGGGCCCGTCACATTGCCGGTGACCGGAGTGGAGGCGGCGACCTGGGGGGCGGGGAGGGCACTGGTCGCGGCCCCCACTGCGGAGACGCCCAGGGCGGTCAGCACGACCAGAACCCCCAGCACCCAGGGTCGGACTCCGCCTATCATCGGCGGGTCCACCTCCGGGTACGCCACCAACGGTAGGTGATGACGCCGACCGCGAGACCGATCGCCGGCAGGAAGACCAGGAGCGGGACGAGCCAGTCCGGCAGCGAGTTCGGAGCCGCCCCGATGGACGGTCCGGTGACAACCACGGTCGAGCCGCCGGGGGGGACGCTCGGGTGGACCGACCCGTAGGGGATCGGGATGGTCGCCGTCGCCGCCACGCTGCCGCTCGCGTTGAGCACCGAGGCGCTCACCGTGACGCTGCCGGGGGCGAGGAACACTCTACTGGTCGTGTTGAGCTCGACGAAGAACGTCGCGTTCTGTCCGACCGAGATGCCCGCGATGCCCGCCCCGTGGTGCTGTGAGGTCTGGATGACCGCGGTCCAGCCGAGGCTCGCGAGCCGCGGTGCGTCCACCACGGTCAACAGCACCGATTCGAACGTGTTGCCCGTGTTGGTGACGTAGAATGGCTGGAGCACTTGCGCGGACCCCACCTGGCTCGACGCCGTGGACGGCCGGCCGACCTGGACGCCGTAATAGCCGATGACCCGGATGGTCGGGTCGGGGGTGACCCGGCCGACCACGGTCCCGTTCGGCAGGGCGAACTCGATCGTCACCCCGGGGTGGGAGACGGCCGTGCCCGCGGGAACGTGGACCGATACCTCGCCGGAGAGGTTGGTGCCCGTCGGTCCCGGGGTGAGCGTGGCGCTCGCGAAGCTGAAGTTGAACGTCCAGTACGATGGCGTGCCGACCGGGTGCACGACGAGCGGAGTATTGCCGGTGGCCCGAACCGAGAATCCGAACGAGGCGACTCCCCCGGCGTTCACCGTGACGGTGGACGGCCCGACGAGCGTCCCCTGCACGGCGTAGGACACGGGGTAGGCAAGCTGCACCACCGTGGCGACGTTGCCGGTTCGAACGGTCACGGTCGCCGAACCCGTGGCCGTGGTGGGCACCCCGTACGTGGTTCCCGGCGACGAGGCGCTCAGGGAGTAGGTGCCGGAGGGGAGCGCGACCGACAACGACGAGGCGGGCGAAATCCCGGAGAAGACGAGCCGGTGGCCGAAGGCATCGGCGAGCGTGAGCGTCACCGGACCGAGTCCCGCGAGCGACCCGTTCGGCCCGTCGACCGAGATGGTGTCCAGCCACGTGGGTGCGAGCGAGAGGGAGAGCGCGCCGACCCCGGCGGGGAGGGCCAGGGCGCTGGCGAGCGCCGCCCGACCGTTCGCCGAGCCCAAGCCGGCCGCGTAGACCGAGTAGCTTCCGGGGAGGACCCGCAGGGCGAAGGATCCGGTCGTCGTGTTGACCGTGGTCACATTGACGGAGGGGTAGGGACCGATGAGACGCACGGAGCCGGCCACGGGGCCGCTGAGTCCTGGGCTCGTCAGGGTTCCGTTCAGCCAGGCGAGCTCGGTCGTCGGCACCATGCGCACCGTGCACGCCGTGCTCGACGGCAGCGGAGTGCACTGCGAACCGGGCGTGACGGTCCAGGACTGATAGAAGCTGCCGTTCGGTCCGGCCGTAAGGGCCGTGGCGTTCGCGAACACCGCATAGTTCTGGCCGGGAGGCACCGAGGCGGAGAAGGTCCCGGTGGTCGACGGTACGGTCGTGACCGCACCTCCGGGGCCGACCAGGGTGACGGTGGTGTTCAGCGGAACCGTGCTGCCGGTCAGGTTGGTGAGCTTGCCAGCGATACTGACCCCCGGGGCGGAGATGACCAGAGTAGGAGTGACCGCCCCGCCCGCCGCGACGGTCAGCCGAGTGAGGTTCGTGTAGTTGACCCCCGAGGAGGCAAAGGCACCTCGAACGGAGTACACGCCCGGAGCAACGTAGAACCCGTGGGTGAAGGCCGTGCCGTTCACCGTCAGGTTCATCAGCGGAGAGGAAAGCGAGACGCTCACGTTGCCGAGCGGGACCGACGGGCTCAGGCTCAGGGTGCCCTTCGCCGTCACCTGCGGAAGGAGGATCAACGTGAGATTCGAGCTCGTGGCCCCGAGCGGGATGGTGGTGGACAGGATGGATGATGGCAGGTAGACCACCGTTCCGTTCGCGATCGTCGCCCGCGCCCCCACCCCATAGACCCCGGGCCGGGCCGAGAACGTGAAGTTCGGACCTCCGGAGAATGTCAGGCTCTCGGCGGTGGGGCTCTCGGCGGTAAAGTTCAGCGTCGACATGGTCCCGGCGGGGAGGCCTTCGATCGTGAGGCGGACGGAAACGTTCGCGATCGACAGCGGGAAGCTCTTCAGCTGCGAGAGACCGCTCGGACTGATCCCGCACTGCGCGGCGGCGACGAACCCCGCCGACTGGGCCGCGATACAGTACGAAGCTCCTCCGGGCAGGGTCGAGGGAGCATAGAGCGACACCGTCCCGTTGGACGACGCCACGGTAGGGATCGCCGAACCACCGGGGCCGACCGACACCGTCACAACGCCGACCCCGCGGGGAACGTCGTTCCGCCGGAGAGGACCGCGCCCACCGTGAAGGAGCCGAAGATCGTGCCCCCCGGCACCACCCGGACCGGGAGCGACGTGGGACTCAGGACGGCCGTGGTGAGCCCGGTGTAGAGCGGCGAGGAAATGGATTCCGGCGTCCCACTGAGCGTCCACAGACTGTACGTACCGCTCGGCAGAATGAACGAGAACGTTCCGTTGGTCGATGCCCAGGTGACTGCCTCCCCGCCCGACGCCGCATAGGCGATCACGACCGTCCGCGTCGAGTTGGAGCTCGTGCCGACCTGGGCGACGGTTCCCCGGAGGGGCAGCCCGGGAAGGAGCGTGAGCGTCGGCGCGACGTTCGGCAGTTCTGGCGAAACGGCGAGGTCGGATAGACCGGCGTACAGGGAGCCCCCTACGTAGCCGAGGGCGTAGACCGAGTAGCTGCCGGCCGGCAGCGTCGCGGCGACGGTCCCGCCGGCCGTGCTGGTCACGACCGTACCGTTCGAGGTGGAATTCACGAGGAGGGCAATCGGGGGGACCGTGTCGTTGCCGTAGGCTGCGATCGGAACGAACCGAACGGGAACGCCGGCGGCGGGCGCACCGTTCGCGACGAGCGAGAATCGCACGGTCGACATGGGCACCACCGTCAGGTTGGTATGCACGCGGACGCCCGTGGCGTTCGCCGACACGCCCACCCCGGCCGAGCGGTAGCCGAGCGTCGGCCCGAGTGCCGTGAGCGTGTAGTTGCCGGGACCGGTAGTCCCGATCCTGTACCCGCCCGAGGCGTTCGATACGGTCTCGGCCACCACGCCGCTCGCGTTGCCCAACGTCACCGTGGCACCGGCGACGATCGTCCCCGCGGCGCTGTGAATCGTGCCGAAGAAGTAGCCGGGCGAGAGGCCCGCCGTGGCATTGTACGGCGCGCCGGGTTCGGCAAACACCGAAAACTCCGTGAAATTGTGGCCGCCGTACAGCACACTGAAGTTGTAGACCCCCGGCGGCACATTCTTGAAATCGAAGGCCCCGCTCGCGTCTGTGGTCGCCGTAAGTCGAGCCATTCCGTTCGGTCCCCACAACACGATGTGGGCACCGGGAATCAGCGGGTCCACGGCGGGGACGAACGAGCTCGAGTTGTTCGCGTTCCAGTAGATGAACCCCTGGATGGAGGAGGGGGCGAGCTGGACCGTCCGGACCAGGTTCGGCGCGTTGAAGCTCATGCCCACGGCGTTGGGCACGTCGATGTGGAGCGACTTGAGCAGGATGTTCCCCTGCTGGCGCAGGCCATCGAACGTGCCCATCGTGATGTTCACGGTGTCGTTGCCGGGCGGGAGGACCACGGAGAAGGACCCGTCGCCCGAGGTGAACGTCGTCATATGCGGGACCCCCCAGCCGTCGGCCACCGTGACCCGCGCTCCCGACACCGGGGTCCCGCCCGAGAGGACGACGTCGCCCAGGAACGTCTGGCCGGGGTAGTATTCCAGCATCGACTCGCCGCCACCAAAGTATGCACCGGCGGACGTGTCCGCCGTGCCGTGCGTCGCGTTCGCGAGCGCGACGGCGGTCGGAAGGTTCTGGGCGGCAAAGCAACTGGAGCCGGTGGTCGCGTTCTTCTGAGGGCAGTAGTAGGCGGTCTTGTAGACCACCTGGAAGTGTTGGAGCATCCAGCCGGGCAGGATCGGGGAGGTTTGCACTTGCGGGCTGCCTTCGAGTCCCGGAACACCGGTACCGAGGCCCGCATCGGTCCCGTTGTATCCGATGTAGATGTGGTAGATCATCGAGTTGTAGAATGGGGCGAAGCGATTGATCTGGTACTGCGCGGGCGAGACGCCCGCCGGCAGCTGTCCGGCGGGGTAGACGTTCCCATCGGTGCCGAGGATCGACACGTTGAAGAACGACACGGGAAGCCCGGCGGCGTTGATGATGCGCCCCGTCAGGTCGGCCGGCGCGTAGAAGATCCCGGTGTCGTACCCATAGAACGGGAAGAGCCGACTGTCCGACATCGCGTACCGGATCGACCAACCGGTGTACTGCTGGACATCGTTGTACACCTTCGCGACCTCGGGCAGCGGCAGCGAGGTCGCCAGGAAGTAGGCCACGGCGAGGTACATCGCATTGTCGTCCGTGATCGTGTTCGGATTGACGGGAAGATACCGTTCGGGATGGGCGACGACGAGGGTGTAGTCAGCGCTCGTGTTGACGAGCAGGGAGTTGAGCTGGGCCAGGTTGAGCCCGTCGGCTGCGAGGATCCGAGCGAGCCCCGCGGGAAGGTACGTCTGTCCGGAGGCCTTGGTCTCCGCCTGCAGCAAGGTGGTGATGAGCACCCCGATCGCCTGCGACTCGTTCTGGGAGAGCAGGAACTGACCCGCCGGGTCGATGCCGTTCTGGAAGTTGTCGGCGACGCTCGGATGGTCGCCCTGGGCAATGGCCTGGAACCCATAGTCCCACCAGCTGACGAAGGCGGGTCGTTGCGACGGCGGGATGCTCGTATCCTGTTGGGCGAGCCAATTGTATCCGGCGCTATCGTACTGGTTGGGCGTATCCAGGGTCGAGCCCGCGGCGCCAAAGTAGTACGCCGCCGCGCTCGTCGCGTTCGGCTGGAGCCACGGGGGAATGGTGCTGGCGACCTGCTGGGCGTACGCCGCCTTCGAGTTGCCGGGGATCCCCGCGTCGATCGAGATCCAGACGTTCGGAAGGATGAGGCCCACGACCAGGACGAGCACGATCACGTGCCGGGCCTTGAACGCCTTGCGGAAAGCGCCGAGCTGGCTCCGACGGTCGGAAAGCGAGACCACCGTCCGACGGAGCTCGGGGTAGCCCCCCAGGTCGAGCGCGCGTCGCAGGGCTTCCGCCGGAAGGAGCGCGAAAATCGGCGAACCGACCAGGAAGAACTTGGCCGCCGAGACCGGCAGATAGATCGAGAGGACCGCGAAGACCAGGAATACGACGTGGTAGCGCTTGAATCGGCCCTTGACGAGCTGGTAGACGAACAGGGCTAACCCGACGAACGCGAGGAAGAACGTCACGACCCCGTAGCCGATGATCAACTGGTCGATCGACGGTGCCTGCGCTTCGGCGACGGTCGAGTAGATCAGGTTCTTGACGAAGTAGCCCTGCCCGGTGACGATGCTGTCGAAGATGCTCGGGCTCAGCACCGCGATCGCGACCGCGGTGCCGGCGACAAGAAGTGCCAGTAGGGGGACGGAGAACACCCACGGGACGTCCCGCAGCAATAGAAACGGCAGGAGCAGTAACAACACACCGAAGTACAGCAGGAAGGGGGTCCCGAAGAACGCCAAGAAACCGGCCGAGCCAAGACTGGAACCGTACTGGGTGAAGTAGTACGGGAACTCCATCGCGAACCCGACCAGACCGACGACCCACGTGACCACGTAGAGCCCGAACGAATCCACCCGTCGGATGCGTTCGGCGATCATGGCGACGAAGAGCGAGACTCCGATGACGACGACCGCGTACGTGTAGCCCTGCCAGGCCAGGGCCAGGGCCCCGAGCGACACGCCGGTGAAGACCCCCCATTTCACCGCCGTCCTTTCGGTCCGCAGAAACGCTCGGACGCCGGGCCAGTATTGTCGCGGGTGCCGATAACTTTCCACCCAGCGGCGGCTACCGACCGCCTTGACGGTCCGCAGGTACGAGTAGACGGTGACGAGGATGATGAAGGTGTAGAACGGAAGATAGTTCGCGTACCCAAAGATCGACGAATCGATGTTCGCGCTCAGGAACGGGAAGATGACCGCGGCGATGAGCCCGGTGCGTCGGCCGGACACTTCCCGACCGATCAGATAGACCGGGAACACGCCCAACGCTGCCCAAAGGGGCGCCTGCAGGTCGAGGAACCAGGATCCCGCGACCACGGCGTTCCCGCCGAAGAAGGGGGCGAACACGATCCCGAGCACCGCGTTCATCCAGTCGAACAGCGGTTCTCGGGGGTTGGTCGCGCCGACCGGGAACCGGAGCAACGGGTCGTGGACCAGATTCTGATGATTCTGGATGATGTACGTCATCACGCGCGAGTGGTAGAACGAGTCCGACCCGCCTCCGTACGTGAACAGCGGTCCCCACTGCGCGATGACCGGGTACGACCAGATCGTCCGGAGCGTGAACGAGATCCCGAAGGCGGCGAGGAGGATCGCGACCGTCCAACCGTGACGGTGCCACCAACCGGTTCGTGACCCTTCCATGCGTCGCCGCTCTCCTGGAGCCGGCGGCGCGCGAGACCGAGGGGGTGTATAAATAGCCTGCTCTTCGATTCACGTCAGAGGAGACCCGGACGGGCCGGTGGCGCGGTTTCACCCCCGGGGCGAGCGTCGGAGCGGGCGCCGGTTAGCCGTCGACCCGGAACCGGTAGAAGACGCGTCCGTCTCCCACATCGTACGACTCGGTCCGCACCTTCTGGCCGATGTGCAACGCGTTCCACGGCCGGCCTTCGACCCGGCCGAATAGGCGCAAGGGCGCACCGTCCAGGTCGACGAGCCCAACCGCGAACGGAACGTCGTCCTCCATTCCCAACGGAGCGGCGGCGAGGACCGCGCTGAAGGCGTAGAGTCGTCCGCTCTCGGGGAGGTCGACCCATTCGAGCTCCTCGAGGTGACATTTCGGGCACGCGGTGCGGGGGGGCCAGTGGAGCAGCCCATCCCGAGGACATCGGGTCGTCGAGAGTCGACCCTCCCGCAATCGGTCGTAGAACCGGGCGAGTCGGGTATCTTTCTGCGTTTCCAGCGGGAAGAAATCGAGTAGGAACGGTCGCTTCTCGAACGAGCGGGCTCGGACGGCCATCTCCGCCGGCGGCGCGGGTTCGGGCGCCGACGGGGCGGGGACGACGGTCGCGGTCGTGCGTCGGGGACGGGGAGGAGTGCTCACGCCGCACCACCGCGTTGGTACACCATGACGGAGTGGACGTTGGCGCTGCCGGAGAGGTTGTGGACGAGCGCCCACTCCGGAGACGGGACCTGACGTATGGGAGGAACTGCGTGGGCGAACTGCTGGAACACCTCGACCGCCTGCGCGACGCCGGTGGCCCCGAGGGGATGGCCGCAGCCCAGTAACCCACCGCGCGGGTTGACGACCAGGTCGCCGCCGAGATCTCCTCGGCCGTCGGCGGCGAAGGCACCGCCCTGTCCCTCCGCGCAGAGGCCGAGCGCCTCGTATTCGACGATCTCGGAGATCGAGAAGCAGTCGTGGACTTCCGCCATGTCGAGGTCCGTGATCCCGATGTGGGCCCGATGCAGGGCTTCGCGCGACGCCCGCTTGAGGCCGACCCAGTCGGTCAGCGACCCGGCGTTCGCCAGGTTGTGGAAGTCCGAGTACTGCCCCGTTCCCCGGATCCATGCGGGAGTGTCGGTGTATCGCCGCACGGTTTCCTCACCGGCGAGAACGACCGCTCCGGCGCCGTCCGACATGGACGAGCAATCGCCCAGGCGCAGGGGAGGAGCGATGAGCGGAAGTCGCAGCAGCTTGTCCCGGGAGAACGTCTTCTCGTAGAACTGCGCGTGCGGGTTCGAGTTCGCGAACCGATGATTCTTCTCCGACACCGCCGCCATCTGCTCCTCCGTCGTCCCGTGCTCGACCATGTGCCGCTGGGCGACCATGGCGAAGAACGGAGGAGCGGTCGCCCCGTGGGGACCGTCCCAGGCCCGGTCCATTACGCATCCCATCGCGGAGTTGGCTTCCGCCATCGACGGGAGGTTCATCTTCTCCACCCCGACGGCCACGGCGATGTCGGAGAGGCCCGAGGCGATCGCAGCGTAGGCGGACCGGATCGCCGACTGTCCGGACGCACACGCGAGCTCGGTCCGTTGGAGGATCCGCGTCGGTCGGAGGCCCATCTGCTCGGCGGCGAGGGGCGCCACATGGGACTGGAACGCGAAGCGCTCGGGTTCGGCCGCCCCGACGAAGAGCGAATCGACGTCCTCGCTCCGCAGTTCGGGCACCGCTCGGAAGAGCGCGACCCCGACCTCCTGGGCGAGCTCGGACCACGTCGCGGCGCGGACGCCGAAGCGCACGGTCGCTCCGCCGACCACCGCCACGGGACGGACGTTCATGCCGGCCCCGCCCGGATCGCGTGGGCGAGCTGGTCGCCCGCCCCGCTGGTCGTCACCGTGCCTCCTTGGTCGTAGGTCCGAGCCGTGCCGTTCGCGAGGACGGTCGCGATCGACCGGTCGAGTCGGTCGGCCTGGCTCGTCAGACGCGTATCCTGATGTCGATCCCCGAGCCACCGCAGCATCTGCTCGACCGCGAGGAACGTGGCGAACGGGTTCACCTGATTCTTGCCCGCGTACTTTGGGGCGCTTCCGTGGACGGGTTCGAACATCCCGTGGTCCGTCCCGATGTTCCCGCCCGCGGCGAATCCCATCCCACCCTGGAGGACCGCTGCCAGGTCGGTGATAATGTCCCCCATCATGTTGGTCGATACCACGACGTCGTAGTGCTCTGGGTTCCGGACCAACCACTGAGTGAATGCGTCGACGTACGCGTAGTCCTGTTCGACCTCGGGGTAGTCGACCGCCACTCGGTCGAACGTTTCGCGGAAGAACCGGCAGCCCTCCAGCACGTTGGACTTGTCGACGCACGTGAGGCGCCGGTGGCCATCTTCCGGCGCGCCCTTCGGCCGGCGACGCGCGATCTCGAAAGCGTACCGGATGACCCGTTCGGCCCCCTTGCGGGTGATCACGCGGGTGTCGATCGCGACCTCGGTCTCCTCGGCCCGCCGCAGCCGGCCGCGGGCGGGTGTGTAGAGTCCTTCGGTGTTCTCCCGCACGATCACCATGTCGACGTTCTTGGGGGCCCAGACCTCGTGGTACGCCCCGCTGATGCGGTGGCGCACTCCGGGATACAGTCGGCACGGGCGCACATTCGCGAACAGGTCGAGTCCTTCACGCAGTCCGAGCACGAGGGCCCGGCCCGCGAGGTCGCCGTTCGGAAGGGTCGCGCCGGGCCAACCCACGGCCCCGACCAGGATCGCGTCGGCCTTCTGGACCGCCACCGCTCCCTCCGGCTCCCACTCCTTGCCGGTCTTTAGGTAATACTGACCCCCTCCGGGGTACGAAGTTAGGTGCCAGGGTGCCGCGCCGCCCTCGCCGAGGGCGGCCAGAATCTTCTCGCCCTCCCGCAGGACCTCCGGTCCGGTTCCATCCCCGGGGAACACTGCGATCTCGTAACCAGCGTCCCTCATGGGGGGATTCCGGTGACCGCCTTGCGGGCCTCCAATTCCAGGCGGACCTTCTCGACGAGTCCACCGGCCTCGAGGAGTTCGAGAAGGTGCGGGGGCAGCGGAGGAAACTCCACGGAGCGGCCCGAACGAAGGTTCGTGACACGACCGGCCCGCATCTCGATACGGGCGGGGTCGCCCATCTCGAAGATCGCGCGGACCCCTCGCGCCTCGACCGTAGGGATACCGAGGTTGATCGCGTTACGGAAGAAGATGCGCGCGAACGAGTCCGCGACGACCGCGCCAACACCGATGGCGCGCATCGCCTGCGGCGCGTGCTCCCGGCTGGATCCGGAGCCGAAATTCTCGTCCGCGACGAGGATGTCGCCGGCATGCGCACCCTTCGCGAACTCCGGAAGCGCGATCTCGAACACATGCTTCTTCAGCTCGTCCGGGTCGATGATCGTCAGGTACTTTCCGGAGATGATCTGGTCCGTGTCGACATCCCGCCCGAGCGTCCAGACCCGGCCCTCGATGAGATCCTTCACGCGGAAGCCTCCTACAGGTACTCTCTCGGGTCGGAGATTTCCCCGTGGATCGCGGTCGCGACGACTGCCGCCGGCGACATCAGGTAGATCCGAGCCTCCTTGGCGCCCATGCGCCCGGGGAAGTTACGATTGGACGAAGAAGCACAGACCTCGTCCGGCGCGAGGATGCCCATGTTCCCCCCGAAACAGGCCGAGCAGCTCGAGTTGGTGAACACTGCCCCTGCCTGCGTGAACGTCTCGATGATCCCCTCGTGGAGGCACTGTTCGTAGATCTTCGTCGAGGCCGGAGACACGATGAAGCGCACGCCCCGCGCCACCTTCTGCCCTTTCATCAACGCCGCCCCCTCCCGCAGGTCCTCGATCCGTGCGTTCGTGCACGAGCCGAGGAAGACCTGGTCCACCTTCACGTGCTCTCGGACCACGTCGGGCAGGGGGCGCACGTTGTCCGGAGAGTAGGGGCAGGCCACCATCGGCGGCATGCCCTCGACGTCGACATCGATGGTGCGTTCGTAGTGGGCGTCCGCGTCGGGAGCCAACGGGTGCATCGGGTGCTTGGCGATGTGGGCCAAGTACTCGTAGGTAGTGGCATCGGGGGCCACCATCCCGGTCTTCGCTCCCATTTCCGTGGTCATGTTGCAGATCGTGAATCGCTCGGGCATCGAGAGGCGCGCGACCGTGGGTCCCGAGTATTCGACCGAGCGGTACTGCGCGCCGGTCGTGCGAACCTCCCCGAGGATCCGCAGCACGAGGTCTTTGGCCGTGACGCCTTTGCCGAGCTGGCCGTTCACACGGATCTGGATCGACGCGGGAACCTTGAGCCACAGTCGACCGAGAGCGAGCACCGCCGCCATCTCGGTCGGACCGATCCCGGTCGCGACCGCTCCCATCGCTCCGAGCATGTTCGTGTGGGAGTCGGTCCCTACGGCCAGGTCGCCCGGGACGACCCAGCCGTTCTCCGCCAGGATCTGGTGACAGATTCCGTGTTGTCCGACGTCGTAGAAGTGCGTAAGATTCGTCTCCGCGGCGAACTTGCGCAAAATCCGGTGCAGGACCGCGGCGCCTTCCGTGGACGCCGGGACCCAGTGGTCGATCGCGATGACCACGCGTTCGGGGTCCCACACGCGGTCCGCCCCCATCTGGTGGAAGGGGGCCACCGTCTGCGCGCCCTGTTCATGCATCATCGCGAGGTCGACCTGCCCCTCCACGATCTGCCCTGGGACAGCATGGTCGAGACCGGCCGCGCGTCCGAGGATCTTCTCTGCGAGAGTTGCGCCATGTCCGTTCGACGAGCTCATGCTTTCACCATCCGAATCCCGACCGCTTCGACCATCAGCCAGAACTGTTCATCGGAGAGTCCGGGGTGCTCAAAGAGGGCGCGGTAGTCCTCCAGGAAGGCCCGCAGTTCGGCCTTGGAGCGGGATTCGGCTTCCGCTTTGACGCGGGCCAACAGTTCGATCAGCAGGGGATCTGTCGCGACGAGGCCGCGTTCCTTGAGCTTCTCGACGATCGCCGACTTGCCGGTGTGCTTGCCCAAGATCATCTGACGGTGGCGGCCCACCACTTCCGGTTGGAGCGGTTCGTAGGTCAGCGTGTGCGCCAGGATGCCGTGGGTGTGAATCCCGGCCTCGTGCGAGAAGGCGTTGTAGCCGACGAGCGCCTTGTTCGCCGCAATCGGTACCCCCGAGAGCTCCTCGACCTTGCGTGAGAGTTCGTGGATGCGCTCGGTGCGGATCCCCGTCCGAACGCCGTAGAGCGCCTCGAGCCCGAGGACCACTTCCTCCAGCGACGCGTTGCCGGATCTTTCGCCGAGCCCGTTCACGCAGACCTGCGGGACGTGCGCCCCGCATTCCACCGCGGTGAGCGTGTTGGCCGTGGCCAGACCGAAGTCGTTGTGGCAGTGCACCGAGAGGTCCTTCGGACGCACGCGGCGCTGGAACTCGAGCAGGAACCAGCGGAAGGTCAGGGGAGTCATGATGCCCACCGTGTCGGCCACCACGAGGCGGTCGGCGCCGGCGGCCTGAACGTCCCGGTAGATGCGCTCGACGAAATCGAACGGCGCGCGCACGGTGTCCTCCGTCACGAACGCCACGTGAAGTCCCGCGTCCTTCGCCCGTCGGACCGAGCGCAGCGCGGCGGCGTGCACCTCGTCCTGCGTCATCCGCAGCTTGTACTTCAGGTGGACATGGCTCGCGGCGACGAAAATGGCGATATGAGTGGCGCCGCTGTCGATCACCGCCTCCACGTCGGAGGGTACCGTTCGTGCCGCGGCGAGCACTTTCGCCTTCAGACCTGACGTGGCGACCAAATGAACCGCCCGGGCCTCCTCCTCGGAGACCACCGGGATCCCGGCATTGATGACCCCGACCCCGGCCTCGGAGAGGAGCGTGGCGATCTCCAGCTTCTCTTCGGGGGAGAAATGGACCCCCGGCATCTGCTCTCCGTCTCGCAGGGTCTCGTCCCAGATGACCAGGGACCGGGGAATCTTGCGCTGCCCCGCCGTCTCCCCGTGGTAATCCTCGACGAGACGGGGCTCCGCCATGCGGGGAATGACCGACACGATGGAATTTACCTTTGTCGCGACCGAAACGCGCCGGGCCCACCGACCGGGGTGCCGGCCCCGGTTGTTCGCGGGATGAGTACTTAAATAGCCACCTGACCTGAAACGAGACACAAGTGGGCCCCGACCCGTCTTTGAAGGAAGCATGACCACACCTGCCGCACGCACGACGCCGATCGCTGAGGCGACCGGCCCCACCGAGCCGCGTGCCCCCATGGAACTCTCCGACCTGAGCGTGATGATCGGCGGCCAGGGAGGGGACGGGACCCTCACGGTCTCCGACCTGCTCGGGCGGTACTTCCGGAAGCAGGGTCTCTACGTCTACACGTCTCGGAATGTACTTTCTCGTATCCGGGGAGGCCATGCCGATGCCTCGGTACGCGCGAGCCACGACCCGGTCGCCGCCGTGAAATCGCAGGTCGATGTGCTCGTAGCCTTCGACAACGAAGCGGTCGAGATGGGCCGGGCCGAGCTGGAGAACCACGGCTTCATCATTTACGATTCGACGACCTTCCATTCGGACCTACCGAACTCCGCCGGGTTTCCGTTCGCGACGCTCGTGGGAGGACCGCTCGGTCAGCCGATCTTCAAGAACACGGCCGCCTACGGGGCCCTCTCGGTTCTCCTCGGATTCGACGTCGAGTCCACCCGCAGCGTCATCCAGGAGCGGTTCAAGCGTCGGGGGGGCGAAGCCCTAGAAAAGAACCTGAAGGCCCTCGAAATTGGCCGCCACGCCGCGCTCGAGGCTGCGGGGGTTCCGAACCGGTTCTCGGTCGTCTCGGGGGACGCGCACGACCAGATCCTCACCACCGGAAATCAGGCCGTCGCGCTCGGATTCGTCGTCGGAGGCGGACGATTCTTCGCCGGATATCCTATCACACCCGCGACCGAGATTATGGAGTACCTCCAGCGATACCTGCCGGCCTTCGATGGAGTAGTTCGGCAGGCCGAGGACGAACTGGCCGCCATCAACATGGTGATCGGGGCTTCGTACGCCGGGGCCCGCGTCATGACCTCGACGAGCGGGCCGGGACTCTCGCTGATGACCGAAGGGATCGGTCATGCCGCTACCGCCGAGATCCCCATCGTCGTCGCGGACTGCCAACGGGTCGGACCGTCGACGGGTCAGCCGACGCGCAACGAGCAGTCCGACCTGTCCCATCTCGCCAACCTCGGTCACGGGGAGTATCCTCGATTCATCATCGCGCCATCCACCCCCGTGGACTGTTTCGAGCTCACGGTCGATGCGCTGAACTTGGCCGAACGTTGGCGGGTGCCGGTCATCCTTCTGCTCGACCAGGCGCTCTGCCAGAACACGAGCACGAGCGCCCGGTTCGACCTTTCCAAGGCCCATCTCGACCGCGGGAAGCGGCTCACCCCGGAAGCAGTGGCCGCCTTGCAACAGTACAAGGTCTACGAGCTCACGGAAGATGGCGTCAGTGCCGTGGCACCTCCAGGGACCCCGGGCGTCTGGTCCGAGGTCACCGGCAACGAGCACGACGAGTGGGGTCACGTCTCGGTGAACCCGGCGAATCGGGTTCGCATGATGAAGAAGCGGATGGAAAAGATGGTGAAGGCTCGGAACGACCTCCCCCCGTCTCGCCTGTTCGGACCTCCCGACGCGAAGATCGGTTTCATCGGCTTCGGCGGAACCTCGGGCCCGATCGTGGAGGCCATGCAGCTCCTCCACGCGCGGGGGGTACCCACGCGTTATCTCCAGGCACGCACCCTGTACCCCGTCCCGGCCCACGAGCTCGAACCGTTCCTGCAATCGGTCGACGTCGCCTACGTGGTCGAGCACAACTACACCGGACAGTTCGCCCGACTCGTCCGGGAGACCCTGCCCTGGCACCACGCCAAGTTGCGGTCGATCCTCAAGTACGATGGCTACACGTTCCGCGCTCCGCAGATCGTCGCCGAAGTGAAGGAGGTGGCCTGAGATGGTGCAGTCCGCGAAACCGGTTTCGCCGATCTGGTGCCCTGGCTGCGGGGACTTCGGGGTGCTGGCCGCCGTGAAGCGCGCGGCGGCCGAACTGAAGATCCCCACGCACGAGCTCGTGCTCGTCGGCGGTATCGGCTGCTCAGGATCGATTCACAACTTCCTCGAGATCAATGGCATCCACGCGCTCCACGGACGCCTTCTCGCCCAGGCGGTCGGCGTGAAACTGGCGAACCCGGGACTCACGGTGATCGCGGCCGGCGGGGACGGCGACGGCTACGCGATCGGAATGGGCCACTTCATCCACGCGTTCAAGAAGAACGCATCGATCCTGTACATCGTGATGAACAACGAGACCTACGGGCTGACCAAAGGACAGGCCTCCCCCACCAGTCAGATCGGTTTCGAAGGGAACGTCGAGCCGCCGTTCCATTCGATCCTCACGGCGCTCTCGATTCCCGCACCGAACTTCATCGCGCGAACCTTCTCCGGCGACCCCAAGACGATGACCGCCATCCTCGCGGAGGCGATCCGGTTCAATCGGGAGGGCCGTGGATTCGCGTTCGTCGAGGACCTCTCCCCCTGCGTGACGTACAACGATACGTACAAGCTCTGGCGCGAGAAAGTGCTCGACGTTTCCAAGGTCCCGGACTACGACCCCACCGACCGCAAGAAGATGTTCCGCATCTGCCTCGAGACCACCGAGCAGGGCCGGATCCCGATCGGCGTGATGCACCGGCCGAAGGAAGCGGGCCGCGACGGCCTGGAGACGAAGCTCGTGGGCGAACGAAAGGGGCCGGTCCGTACCGACATCAGTCTCGCGTCGAACCTCGAGGCCTACCAGAAGCTGCTCGCGGGCCTCAGCTAGCGGGACGGTCGGGCCCCCGGCCGCCGACGGCGTGAACGCGGAGCGAAGCATGTGGCTCGGAGTGGACGACACCGACAGCCCGCAGGGCGGATGCACCACCTGGGTCCTTACCGAGATCCTCGCGCTCGCCCGCGAGAGTCGGGTCGACCTGATCGGAGAACCTCGGCTCGTGCGCCTCAACCCAAACATTCCGTGGAAGACCCGGGGGAATGCCGCGCTGTCGGCGTGCTTCGGGCGAGGGATCGGAGCCCGTCGGCGGGTCGGAACCGTGGCGGGCGCTCCTCTCTGGTCGTACCGCACCGGTCGTCCGCTACTGGATCGGCAGGAGTCCGAGTTCCGCGAAGCCGCCTGGGCGAAGGTGCTCGAGGGCTCCCGTACCGAGGACGGCACGGACCCGGCACTCATCACGACTCCTCGTCGACTCCCGGCCGAGCTCTACTGGCGAGCGGTCCGGGAGGTCGTTGCGGTCGAGACGGTCGTGGCGGCCCTCGAGCAGACGGGGGCATGGTGGCGCGTGCGGGGGCACCGACGCGGTCTCGTGGGAGCGGCGGCCGCGGTCGCATGGCCGGGGCGGCGCGCGACGTGGGAGGTCACGAGCTACCGCAGTAGGGAACGGTGGGGCGGACCTCGCACGGTCGATCCCGGCAGCGTGCACGCCGCCGCGCGTCGACATCCGGAGCTGTTTCTCTGCCACGACCCGCGAACCCGCCGCCTCCTCGTGGCGCCGCACACGCCCTGCCCCATTCTGTTTGGGCTCCGAGGGACGAACCCCGCCGCCGTCCTCGCCGCGCGGGCCGAGATTCGCTCCGAGCCGGTCGATCGCTGGGTCCTGTTTCGGACCAACCAGGCCACCGGCGACCATCTCCGCGCTCGACCCGTCCGTGAGGTCGGCCCCTACCTGTCGGCACGTATCGATGCGACGGTCCAGGGGCGGCCGATGACCCTAGCGGGGGGACATGTCCGAGTATCGGTGACCGACCCGGAGGGCGGCTCGATCGTCTGCCTCGCCTTCGAGCCGACCAAGACCCTTCCCCGCGTCGTGAGCACCTTGGTCCCGGGGGACCGAGTGGTCCTCGCAGGCAGCCGGGGTCTCGATGCGATGTTTCGACTGGAAACGGTCCGTTTGGTCCGGCTCGGCCCGCGCTACGGAACCCCTCAAGGCCCCATCTGTCCAGCGTGCCGGCGACGCACGCGTTCGTTGGGAATGTCCCGCGGATTCCGCTGCCCGAGCTGCCATCGCCGTTGGCCGCCCGAAGCCGCGCTGCGAGTTCGTATCGCCCCGGCGTACCCGCGAGGGGAGTACCATCCGACTCCGTCCGCCCGGCGCCACCTGCATCCTCGGACCCCCGAGCCATGAGGCTTTCCGGGCCCACCGAGAGCTTTTGAGGCACTGTCGGGTAATCGTGGTGCGGAGCGCATTTCGATGGCCGGAGCTCGGGTCCGGACGGCAGCCCTCTTCGCCGTCATCATCGCCCTGTTCGTGGTGGTCGGCGGGCTGGTCGGCGAGGCCTTTTACGGCTCCTGGCTCGCGGGGCTCGTCATCGCCCTTTCCCTTTCGCTCGTCCTCAATCTCGTTTCGTATTTCGCCTGCGATCGGCTCGTGCTGTGGTCGACCCGGGCGAAGATCGTTTCGCGGGAGGAGGCCCCCCGACTCGCCCAGATCGTCGACCGACTCGCTCCGATGTTCGGGCTCGTCGCACCTCGGATCGCGATCGTCCCCACCCAGACGCCCAACGCGTTCGCCACCGGGCGCAATGAGCGCCACGCGATCGTCGCCGCCACCGAAGGGATCCTGCGGATGCTGGACGACCGGGAGCTCACCGGGGTCCTCGCCCACGAGCTGGCCCACATCCGCGACCGCGACGTGCTGCTGATGACGTTCGCCGCGACGCTGGCCGGAGCGATCTCGTACGCGGCCCAGATCGTCTTCTTCTCGATGATCTTCGGGGGCACGGGGAACAATCGCGGGGGCGTCAACCCGATCGTGTTCCTCCTGGCGCTGATCACGGCCCCGATCGCGGCGATGGTCATCCAGCTCGCCATCTCCCGCTCGCGCGAATACCGGGCGGACGAGGTCGGGGCCCTCACTCTCGGGGACCCGGACGCCCTCGCGAGCGCCCTTCAAAAGCTCGAGGCGGCGAATATCCGCCGACCGATGAACGTCGGCTCCCCGGCGCAGTCCAGTCTCTTCATCGTCAATCCGTTCCGTGGGGCCTCGTTCGCTTCGCTGTTCTCGACCCACCCGCCGACGGCCGAGCGGGTCCGCCGGCTCCGGGCGATGCACACCGACCACAGCTATCGACCCCAGATCCGTGGCCCGGCGCTCGCATCGGAATCGCGCGGTCGGCCGGCGCGAGGGTAGTAGGTCCCGAGCATGGTGAGTTGCCCGGCGTGTGGGGAAGAGGTCGGGGACGACATCCGACAGTGCCCCCGGTGCCACCTCTCCACCACGCTGTTCGGCGCCGTCCGTGACGCCGCGCGTGGCGCTACCGACCCGGACCCGACGTACCTTCGAACGATCGGCGAACTCCTTGCGACGGTCGACCGAAGCGAGCCTCCACGTGCCGGCGTCGAACCGGCGCACGGACTCCTCAGTCGACCCGGACGACTGCCCGTCTTGGTACCGAGCCCGTCCGGCCCGGCGCCCGCTCCCCGGGTGGTCGAAACGCTCCCGCCGTTGCGCGACCTTCCGCAGCTTCCGAGCGGCGCGCCGTTCGCCGAGACCCGGCGACGCTTGGACGAGTACTTCGTCCTCGGCCGACGGCTCGGCCTGGATTTCACCGACTTCGAGGCCCGATTCGGGGCCGCGAACCTGAGCGACGACCTCCCCTCGCTCGACGTGCTCGCCCGGGAGATGTTCGTCCACCTGGCCAGCTCGGTCGCCGAGGAGTACGAGTCCGCGCTCGCCCGGCGGAACGAGATCGCCCAGCTCGTGCCCACCCCCAGCGCCGACGTCGAGCTCGAAGCCGTCCGCAAGGCGATCGCGGTCGGCGACCTCCCGGGGGCGCAACGTCGCCTCGCGCACGTCCGGGACGAGGTCCTGCGCATCGAGGAGGATTGGGAGGTCGGACGGATCCTCGTCACCGAATGCGACCTGCTCGTCACGACGTTGCGCGACCTCGGAGGCGACCCGGCCCCGGCGCTCGGACCGCTCGAGGAGGGTCGACGCTACTTCACCGAGGGCCGGAGACCGGAGGCCGAGCGACTTCTCGCCCGGGCCGCCGTGGCCCTGTGGACCGTGCTGGAACCCCGGTTCTTCGACGACCTCAAGCGTCTGCGGGACCGGATGGTCGAAAGTCGGTCCGCGGGGGGCGACGTGGCCCCGGCCGTGCGGGCGCTCCGGGAGGTTGCGACCGAGCTAAGGCAGCGAAACTTCGTCGGCACCGTGGTGGCGTACCGGAATCTCAAGGGATTCCTCGACCGCGCGGCCGCTCCCGAGGTCGTCGGCGCGGCCGAACCGGTCCCGGTCGCGCGCACCACTCCTTACGCATAGGTAAATACCGACAGACGGTCCGGCGACCGTGCCGTTCGCGCCGTTGCGCGGGTTCCGCGATTACCCGCCTCCTGAGGGGGGCGCGCGCTCGGAGATCCGGCGACGGATGCGCGCCGCGGCCCGTCGGGCCGGGTACTCCGAGCTCGAGGCGCCGTGCGTCGAGAGCTTCGAGCTCTATCAAATGAAGAGCGGCGAGGGGATCGCCGCGGAGACCTGGCTGTTCCACGACAAGGGTCAGCGACCCGTCGCGCTCGTCCCCGAGACCACTCCCTCCCTGGCGCGGATCTTCGTCGACCGCGCGAAGTCCGAGCCGTTGCCGGTGAAGTGGTTCACGCTCTCGAAGACCTGGCGTTACGAGGAGCCGCAGGCCGGTCGGACCCGAGAGTTCTCGCAGTTCAACCTGGACATCCTCGGTGTGCCGGGCGTCGAGGCCGAGACCGACCTGCTCGCGACCGCGTCGCTCGTCCTGGATGAGGTCGGCGCGGACGGCCTCTATGCGTTCCGCGTCAACGACCGGCGCATCGCCGAGGGCCTGGGCCGGCTCTTCGGGGCGGCCGACGTCCCCCGCTTCTTCCGTGCCGTCGACCGCTTCCGCAAGGTCCCTCCCGCCGAGTTCGAAGGAGAGATCGCCGCGGCCGGTGTCCCCGCCGACCGGGCGACCGAGCTCTCGGCCCTGTTCCAGCAGCTAGGCCTCGGCATCGCCGCCGGGAACCTCGACGCGTTCCTCACGGACCTGGTGGGGCGGGGATTGGACGCCGCGGCCCGGGCCGGCGTCGAACGCACCCGGGCGTTGTTCGCGCTGTTGGACCGCGCCGGGCTGAACGACCGGGTCGTGTTCGACCCTACCGTCGTGCGCGGCCTGGCCTACTACACTTCCACCGTGTTCGAGACCTACGCCCGCAGCGGCGACACCCGCGCGATCTTCGGAGGGGGACGCTACGACCACCTGATCGAACTGTTCGAGGGGCCCCCACGCCCGCCGCGGGGCTCGCGATCGGAGACCAGACGCTGGAGATCCTCTTGCGCGGAGCCGGTCGGTGGCCCGAGGGCGAGCCCCCGCTCGACACCTACGTCGTCGTGACCACCCCGACCCTGACGCCGGACGCGATCGCGATCGTACAGGAACTGCGCCGTGCCGGCCTGAGCGCGGACTGTGACCTTTTGGCGCGGTCGATGTCGCGCCAGCTCAAGGAGGCGGCGCGGCGGCGCTGCCGTCGTGCCCTGATCGTGGGACTGAAGGAGGCGGCGCCGGGTGCGATTGTCGAGCGTGATCTCGCGACGGGTGTGCAGCGTGAGCTCGCTCGGGACGCGCTGGGACGATCGGCGTGATCGACTCGAACGTCTCCCCGTCCCAGAGCAGGATCCCGTTCGGCGACTCGGCGCCGTCCACGTAGCCGTACCAGTACACGACCGCGCCCTCGCCGAACAGTTCCGTGTAGGGCCCGAGCTGGCGCTTCAGGTTCTTCCGCAGCTCGACGTCGTCACCGAAGTTGGCTTTCGATTCGATCCACGTGAGCTTCTGGCCGTAGAAGATGATCGGTTCGTCGAGCAGCGCGTCCGGAGTTTTCGCGTATTTGCCGCGGAGGTCCTTCTCCGTCCGGTACCCGATCCCGTGCTTCTCCAGCCACACCTGCAGTCGCTCCTCGCCCTTGCGGCCCCGTTCGCGCTGGAGTTCCATCCCCCGGGGCGAGTAGATCATGTCGGCCCCGAGCAGTTCTTCGACCTCCTTGCGGATCCGGGCCTCCGGGGCCGTTTCGGGGTGCAGGAACGTATGCCAAACCTTCTTTCGGGGGATGCCGAGCTCCCCGAGCATCTGTTGGCCCATGAGGACCGGCGGGAACTTCCACTCCCGAGCGATGTCGAGGATCGACCGGCCCCGTTTCCATTGGTGGACGAGATGGGGGACCTGGCGCTTTACGACGTAGAACCTGCGGGTCGCGTCCCGCGTCACTCGATGCGTGTGAATGACGAACAGTAGCTCCTCGTCCCGGTGTTCTTCGTGGGCGATCCGGTGGACGTCCTCGTAGGTGACGAGGGCGTCAAACAAGCGTTGGTAGGTCTGGCGGTCCATGCACGAGATCCGGGCGACGGTTCGGCTCCCCGAGCGCCCGGGGCGTAAAACGTACCGCTCGACCGCCGCGGCGGCCGCCGAGCGACCGGAGGTCAGTCCCGCCAGTCGAGACCGATGGTGCGCAGTCCGACCTTGGGGATGGGGGGTGGGCGGCGCTTGTGGCGGTAGCGGTGGACCCGGGCGGCGACTTTCCGGACCCGGTCGAGCGAGAGGCCCGTGGTCGCCGCGATCTCCGCATCGTCCCGCAGCTGCTCGAGTCCGAGGAGGACCTGGTCGACCTCGGCGTACGAGATACCGAGCTCGCCCTCGTCGGTCTGCCCTTCCCACAGGCCGGCGGTGGGCGGTCTCGCCAGCACGGCCGCGGGGAGCCCGAGTTCGCGGGAAAGCGCCCGGATCTCCGTCTTGTACAGGTCACCGACCGGCAGGAGGTCGGACCCGCCATCCCCGTACTTGGTGAAGTAACCGAGGAGGAGCTCGGACTTGTTCCCCGTCCCCACGACCAGGCGGCGACGCTCCCGCGCAACAGCGTAGAGGACGATCATGCGGATCCGGGCTTTCACGTTCCCGAGGGCCACGCGGTCGGCCAGCTCGGGGAGCAACGCGCGGAACCCGCTCTCGACCGACTCGATCAGGATCGTACGGACCTCGATGCCGAGCGACCGGGCGTACTCCTCCGTCTCGGTCTGCAGCTCCTCGGGAAACTGCAGGTCGGGAAGCAGTAGCCCGAGGACATGTTCCGGTCCGAGGGCATCGCGGGCCAACCGGGCCACGAGGGCGCTGTCCATTCCGCCGGAGAGCCCGACGACCACGCCCTCCAGTCCATTCGATAGGGCGTGGGAACGCAGGAACTGATGGATGGTCGGGACGGCATGCGCCGGAAGCCGGGGAACGAGCGTGCTCACGCCTCCACCCCCAAGGGCTCGAGGGTACGGTGAGCGTCCCATTCCGGTCGGCAGGTGCAGTCGAGGCCGACGAGCCCGGAGAAGTCCTGCGTGAGGGACGCCTCCTCGATCGCCGCTAGGACGCGGGAATCGCATGTCCCGCAATTGTGGGGTCCGCGCGCGAGACCGCCGGCGGTCGGGAAGGAGACGAGGCGGGCGGACCCGCGCCGACCCGCGCCGTCTCGTAGGGCTTCGACCACGGACCAGAGCCACGGAGGTCGGTACCTCCCTCGGTGGTACAGCCACTCCACGACCGTGCCGTTCTGGATGTGGACCGGATTGACCGAGAGCGTATCGAAATGAGCCGAGGCCCCGGCGACCGAGCGAACCACGTCGTCGATCGCTTCCGACTCGGTGAGGTACGGAGGCTTGAGCAACAGGTACGCCTTGGTCCGGAGGTCGAGCGCGCGGATCCGGTCGGCCGCCCGAAGGTACTCTTCGGGTCCGGTGCTCTTATGCACGTAGCGGGAGAGGACCGTCGCGTCGGTCGTTTCCAGCCCCAGCGCCACCTCCACTTCCCCATCGAAAGCCGCCGCGAGCGGGGTCAGATTCTCGGCGGTAGCGAACTCCGGGAGCGTTTCGAACAGGAGCCGACGTGCTCGACCCGAGAATGCACGTGCCAACGCCAGGCGGCTGTCCGCATCGACTTCCCGGTCGTCCAGGAAGCTCCCGGAGGTGTACACCTTAACATACGGTTCGCCGCGATAACGGCCCAGCGCTTCGGAGAGCTGATGCGCCAGTTCCTCGGGCGTGGCCGAGCGTCCCAGCGTGTCTTTGGAGTAGCCGCACATCGAGCAACCCTTCACGTCGGCCCAGTAGCAGCCGCGCGTCTTCAGGATCAGGACGAACGCGCGGACCCGTTCAGCGCCGAGGGCCTCGTCCTCTACCCACTGGTTCACGACATGACGCGCCGCGTCCGGTCCGGCGGGCGCCGGACGTCGGTCGCGGGCCACCGACCGCGCGAGGGACTCGGGGGTCACGATTCCTCGATATCAATCTCGACCGCGTCGTTGTCCTTAACCGGCAGTGCCTCGCGCAGGCAGTCGGCGGCGACGAATTCGACCACGTCCTTGTAGTGGGTCCGGTCCGGATGGATGAGATGGCAGCGGTGCCCGTTCATCTTGGCGGGAAAGCAGGTCGCGCCACCGAACGTCCGTCCCGCCGTCGTGAAGCCGTCAATGCGAATCCCAGACCACTCGCCAACCAACGCCACCTTACGCAACGCCTCGCCTCCGACCCGTACGTTGAGCGTGCCCGGATACGGGGGGTAACCGAGTCGCTCGGTGAACTGGACCACGTATCCCGGCTGACTCAGATAGTACCGGCCCTCCCCGAGGCCCGAAGTGACCGCGCCCGAGAACGAGATCTTGGCCGGCCCTTCGAAGATGCGTCGGTAGCTGTGATGCTCCAGACGCAACTGCTCCATCGCCGCCGGAGTGAGCAGGAGTCGCTGACGCCGCTGGGCCAACGAGCGGGTGATCAATCCCCGCTTTTCGAGGGCGAGGAGATAGCGGTCGGCGGCCTGCTGACTGACCCCCAGCCGCTCTCCGAGCTCGCGGGAGGTCAGGACGACCGCGGTGTGGTCGGCGCCCGCGAGCGCGAGAAGTTTGAGAACGGCCAGCGTCTCGCCCCGGGACCGAGGACGATTCTTCTCGGGAGCGCCCGCAGCAGCCGGCACGGTCACGAAGACTTCCCCGCAGCGCCCTGCGGGGCGTTCAAGCTGACCACGTTCGAGCCCCGCAGCACGACGCGACCCAGATGACGGGTCAGCTCCGTCGTTGTCTCGTCCGCGTCGTCCAGGACGAGGTTCATGTGCTCGTCGACCCCGAGGAGCTTGCCCGTCAGCTGCCGGGAGTCCTTGAGGGTCAGCGTAACTCGCTGATGGACCACCCGCTCGAGGAGGTGCGTGGGCGCGTCCGTCATGGCCAGCTCGACCGAGACCCGACCTTTAGCGTTTGCCGAGCCGCCGTCCGCTCAAGATATCCGCCCCTCCCCCAATCCGGCGCGCATGGTTCCCCCAGATCGCGTCTCCAAGGGCCTGGACGACATCACGGTCGGGGAGTCCCGTATATCGTGGGTGGGCGGGGAAACCGGGGACCTCGTTCTGCGAGGGTTCGATATTCGCGACCTGGTCCCGGGCGTGCCGTACGAATCGGTGGTCCACCTTCTTCTCTTCGGCGATCCGCCGGCCGCCGACCCCTCACCCGAGGTGGTGGCGGCGCTCCGAAGCCACCGGTCCGTACCTTCGTCCATCGAACGGGTGGTGGATGCACTGCCTATCGGCCTCCCCCCCCTCGAAGCCCTCCGCACGATCCTCTCCGCCCTGGGCGACGGTTCCTACGGTTACCCCCCGACGGTCGAGGAAGGGTTCCGGCTGATCGCTCGAACTCCCGTGCTTCTGGCCCGCTACGTCCGCCATTCCGCGGGTCAGGCGCCCCTCGCTCCTAGGGACGACCTGAACCATGCCGCGAACCTCCTGTGGATGCTCTCCGGCGCTGTCCCGGACCCAAGCCGCGCGGCCGCGCTGGAAGGCTACCTCGACCTTCTCGCCGACCACGGCATGAACGCCTCGACGTTCGCGCTCCGGGTCGCGATCTCCACTCAGTCGGACCTGATCAGTGCGGCCACGGCCGCGCTCGGGACGCTGAAGGGGCCGGTGCACGGCGGAGCCCCAAGTCGGGTGTCCGAGATGCTGGATGCGATCGGAACTCCCGACCAGGCGGAGCGCTGGGTGGCCGAGCGGCTCGCTCGGCGGGAGGTGCTCTACGGCTTCGGCCACCGGGCGTACAAGACCGAGGACCCTCGGGCGGTCGTGTTGCACGAGATCGCCCGTCGGGTCGCCGACCCGCGACGGCTCGAGCTGGCCGAGCGCGTGGAGCGCGCCGCGTTGGACGCCCTGCGTCGGGCGAAGCCATCGGCCCGCCTCTACACGAACGTCGAGTACTACAGCGCGGTCGTGCTGGAAGCCGTCGGGCTCCCTCCCGGGCTGTTCACGCCCACGTTCGCCGTAGCCCGGACCGCAGGCTGGACGGCCCACGCTCTAGAGCAAGCCTCGGACAACCGGCTCATTCGTCCCGACATCGACTACGTCGGACCGCCCAAGGGCCGGAGATGGCCGCGGCCCCTGCCGGGACGATAGCGTCCCGACCACGGTCGTGGATACGTTACGACTGGCCCTTCTCGTGGCCGTCGTCGTGGTCTACGACCTTGAAGTCAGCGTCGACGGCCCCCGGAGTTCCGGCTGAATCAGTCGGGGGAGCGGAATCCGCCGCGGGCGGTTCGCTCCCCTCGGTCGGAGGTTTGGCCTCGGCCTGGTAGAGCTTCTGGGCGATGGCATGCAACGCCCGGGTGAGCTCGTCGGACTTGGTCTGGATCTCGGACTTGGTCGCGTCCTTGCGTTGGACCACCTCGCGGACCGCGTTGACCTTCTCGCGGATGCCCTCCGCCTCCGTCGCGTCGATCTTGTCCTTCTGGTCGGTGATGACCCGTTCGGCCTCGTAGGCAAGGGATTCGGCCTGGTTGCGAGCCGTGATCAGTTCGGCCCGTTCCTTGTCTTTCTCCGCGAATTCCTCGGCCTGATGGACCATCTTGGCGACCTCGTCCTTCGTGAGCTTGTTGGACGCCGAGATCGTGATCCCCTGCTTGCGACCGGTCGCCAGGTCCTTCGCCGAGACATTGAGGATCCCGTTCGCGTCGATGTCGAAACTAACCTCGACTTGCGGCACGCCGCGGGGCGCGGGCGGGATGCCCGTCAGCATGAAGCTCCCCAGCGCCACGTTGTCGGCAGCGATCGGCCGTTCGCCCTGGTACACCTGGATCTCGACCGAGGATTGATTCTCGGCCGCCGTCGTGAAGATCTGGCTCTTGCGGGTCGGGATGGTCGTGTTACGCTCGATGAGGTGGGTGAAGACACCTCCAAGCGTTTCCACGCCCAGGGAGAGCGGCGTCACGTCCAGCAGGACCACATCCTTGACTTCGCCCGCGAGGACCCCGCCCTGGATTGCCGCGCCCATCGCGACGCACTCCATCGGGTCGACGCCATGCTCGATCGGACGTCCGATCGCCTGTTCGAGGAACTTTTGGACGACCGGCATTCTCGTGGGTCCTCCCACGAGCACGACGCGGCTGATCTGGTCTTTCGGGAGTTTCGCGTCGCGAATTGCCTGATCGACCGGGCCGCGACAACGGTCCACGATCGGTCGGACCAGCTCCTCGAGCTTGGCCCGCGTCATCTGCAGGGTAAGGTGTTTCGGTCCCTCATTCGTGGCGGTGAGGAACGGGAGGTTGATCTGGGTCTCGACCGTGGAAGAGAGCTCGATCTTGGCCTTCTCGGCCGCATCCCGGACGCGTTGCATGGCCATCTTGTCGCTGCGAATATTGACCCCGGACTCCTTCTGGAACTCGCCGGCGATCCATTCGGTCACCGAGTTGTCCATGTCGATGCAGCCGAGCTGGGTGTCCCCGCTGGTGGAGAGGACCTCAAAGACTCCGTCCCCGAATTCCATCATCGTGACATCGAGCGTCCCTCCGCCGAGGTCGAAGACGAGGATCTTCTGATTCTTGCCGGCTTTGTCTAGGCCGTACGCCAGGGACGCCGCGGTCGGCTCGTTGATGATCCGCACCACCTCGAGTCCGGCGATCGCGCCGGCATCCTTGGTCGCCTGACGCTGGTTGTCGTTGAAGTACGCCGGAACGGTGATGACCGCCTTCTCGACCTTCTCTCCCAGGAACGCCTCGCAATCCCGCTTGATCTTCTGGAGCAGGAACGCCGACAGCTGCTGGGGACTGTACTGCTTCCCGTGAAGCGAGTAGTGGAAGTCGGTGCCCATCTTCCGCTTGAACGCCGTGACCGTTCCCTCGGGATTCGAGACGGCCTGTCGTCGAGCGGGCTCGCCGACGATGAGTTGTCCGTCCTTGGTGAACGCGACGTACGACGGGAACGCTTTCCCGCCCCCGACGGTGGTCCCCTCGGCGCTCGGAACGATTACCGGGCGGCCCGCCTCGAGAACGGCCGCGGCGGAGTTGCTGGTCCCCAAGTCGATTCCAATGATTTTCGCCATGGATGGTTTCCCTCCACGCTCGCCGGCGGAAGCCGTCTCAGCGCGGTCAGTTTTGCAAGATTAGTGAGTAAGCACTCATATAAAAAGACGTAGAGTTCGCGGGGACTGTAGTTTTGTCGCAATGGTCACAACGAGTTGAAAGGCCCGGGTACCAAATGCGGCTGGATTCAACTGACGACGTACATATCGAAGCCGCAGATGTAAACGTCTTGATTGGCCGGATTGTAGGCCGTGTTCCACATGCCGATCGGAGGCTGAAGGTACACATGGCTAATCCCTCCCGTAGGATTCAGGATCCACACGTCGTCCCCGCCCATGGAGGTAATGTAGAGATTCCGGTTCGCGGGTGAGTAGGTGATTCCACCCACCCCCCCTTCCAAGATATTGTGGGCACGAAGATTGTGGAAACTGAATATGTGATTGGCGATGCTATTGGCGTCCAAGAAGTAGGCGTCCTCGGAAGCGTACCCATTTTGAGTGCCTAGCACCACGGTTTGGTTTAACGGGTCCCAGGCCAACGGAGAGTAGTACGCGCTTGCAGTCACGCCAAACGACCCGAGATAGGCAAGAGTCCGGTCATTGAAAACATCGGTCAGCAATCCCGCGGAAAAAATGTAACCGTCCGCCACCAGAATGCCCGTCGGTAGGTTTCCTGCATCGAACGCATCCAGCTTTGTCGAGGCGTGAGTGACCCCGTCCGTCTCAGTTAGTTTCAAAACGTCGACACCCCCACGGCATTGGTCAGTTATCAACATCGCCCCGAGTGCCGAGTCCCAAACGTCGAATTCGGGACAACCCCCGCTTGCCGGCGAGCCGAGACGGACCGCTTTGGCCAATGCTGTCCCCTGAAGAACATACGCCGCGTGTGCGCCCTGGTCAATTGCAACCATCTCTTTCGTCACAGGGTCGTACGCTATGCCGAACAAAATGCCCCCCGACGGGATCGTGATTACCTTCACCAAGTTGCAAGGCGATTTGAGGATTGAAATCTGCGGTGGGCTGATGCTTAGAGTGGCGTAGATGTAGCCGTCGGCCGGGTCAAAAGCCACTGAGAATGGGCCGTAACCCGGCAGGCACGTTGCAATCAACCGGGGTGTACTGGGTCCCGCCACCGTTGCGCCAGTGGAAGATATCCCCAACTCGCTCGAAATTTCGAACTCGAGTCTCGGATGCTCGCTCAATGTTACGACAGTCGACGATACCAAGACTATCAGCGGAACGAGGAATACCAGAATTCCGTGAAGCAGTCTTCCCATCATCGTGACTCTCAGCAACTCACTTCAGTACCCGTTTTGAGTGAACGTGAACTCGTTATGCGGAGTCTGCCCGCTCAATCCACCCAGGTTGAGGTCATCTGTGCCCCAGAGGGTGTCAAGGGTCGAAAAGGTGTACCCCGAGAGGTAGCCCTCATTATGAACCGTCTGAAAACTGGCTAGTCCAAATAGCCATTCAATCGTTGCAGTTATGCTATAGTCGGATGTCGGCTTGGTAAAGTAACTCGCTCCACTTCCCATGGCGAGCTTGTAACTACGTGAGTTGTCTGGGTTGGGGATTACCGTTACTTCATACAACTTGTTCCCGCAGACTGATTTCGAGAAGGTCCTTGGGAAACTGTTGTGGTTGCAGTACTGAACGTTGTTGTTGGTCGTCTCACCAGCGGCCTTCATTCCCACGCTAATCGAAGTAGGGCCCCCAAGTCCCTCGTCGTACAATATGAATAACACGGTGTGAGTCATTTCGCTGACACAGTTCGTGTGGGCATTTCCAGAGTCGTATGGTCCCGTGCAGTTGATAAGTGGACCAATGAAGCCGCGAAGCCAAGGATCGATCTGATTCCGGATAGCTTGCTTTGACTGGCTAGCAAAGTTGTTGTTGACAGCGACGCACTTTGTTCCCCCGCCGGTTATGCCACTGTCGTAGCAAGTTGCGTTCGGTCCCGCTTGGAGTCCAGTCGGCGACTCACAGAGATCGTGTCCATCACTGCAGGCGTTGGGAGTGATAAAGGACAGGGCTGGCATAGTTCCTTGAGCCACCGAAACATTGAACGTCGGGGTGTTCGTGGCGTACTTGCCCGGCTCGAAGCTGAGGACATGAGCGTTGCAAGTCGCGGGAATCGAGACGGTGTCTTGCTCATAGAGGAAAGGTACGTGTTTGGAGAAGAAAAGAGCGGTCCCAGTGGTGCCCGATGGCTGAATGCCTGCGTACATGGCGGGGTTGGCGCAAACATTGGAGGGAAGGTCCTCGGCGTAATTCGCCCAAGTGAAGTCCTGACCATTAGTCGTATACAGCGCGTTGTCGATAGAGTGTCAGCCAGAGTGATGTCTGACCACTCGTTGTAACTATCGGTTCCGCACTGGTCCGTGTCCCCGGATATCAGGGCGAGATAGTTTGGGGCGGACGGGTGACATGGCGCGTAAAAGTTCGAGGCACCCATGTAGGTCTTCGCCAGATACTTCTCTGTAGGTCCGCCTTGGTTTTTGGCCGAGGAGATAACTGCAGAAAGCGGCTCGTTTTCCAGGACCAACACGATGACATGCTGTATGCATACAGGTTGAGTTGGACCTCCGCACTGCAGTGGGTCGGTGAAATTGAAAGCCAGACTTACCGTCGACCCGTCGACTGTGAGAAAGCCGGAGTTGCCCAAGGTTGGATCGAGGTAGTTCACGTCGCTTTCAACCGAAACGTTCCACTCGTACGTACCATTTTGCGCAAGCCAACTAGACCCCGACGTTCCGCACTTCGTCGACCCGACAGTCTGGATGGTTTGGCACCACGTCGTCCCAGCGGGCAACCCGGTTTGCGAGAACGTGACTGAGAACGTACTCGTGTAATCCAAGGCACCTATTGTGATTATGTCCTCGATCCACGGAGCACTCTTTGTAAGCGTTCCGTTCATCGTGACAGCCTTCGAGGTCGAGTTCGAGTTCGAGTAGTACTAGACTGCGGCGGTGACGTTAGTGCCCGTCACCGTAGAGGCTGAAGTCACCTGATCTCCCAGTTGGCTTACTCCACCAGTCGTGACATTGTTCCAGCTCCAGGTACCGATACCGGCTAGAGCCAGGTCGTCCGCGTGGACGGTCAGGTGCTCACTTGGAGTCCGGCTGGCCCCATGGATGATATCGGCGACTTGATCGACGAATGGGATCGGATTCCCTCCGTGGGGATTCCCTCCGTTTACGTCAACGACTTCGATAGCAGCGCTGTAGGTGGAGCCCCCGGTCAATGTAACGTTCACGTCGGTGTTTGGACCCCCGTCCACATCGGCACAAGCCCAAACGGAGAAACCGTGCGTCCCCCCGTTAACATAGTCGAGGAGGTAAGCTTCTTGGACAAAAGTATCGTTCGGCCCATTCTCCACAGTGACGTTGTTCACGGTGGTTCGTCCAAAGAGCTCGACGAAAACGACTAGCGTATCGGTGGGTGCGACGCTGAACGGTCCGGTGTCACCGGACGTGTTCTCGACGATTGTGAAATTCACTATCTGGGCGATGTTCGGCACCACATTGGTTGTTGCGGAGTCGGTGGTTAGGTCAGAGCTACCAGCTGCAAGACCTAGTCGTGTGTGGCTCACGAAGTTCGAGGCGATTGACCAGGCCATCACCGCAATAGCCACGACTACAATCGCGTTCCACTTCTGCGAAGAACGTCCTCTTCTGTTCTTCATGGGAACCGCGAGATCCTGCATCGGATCCAGCTAGAACCCCAATCGAGAATCGGTCCTATCGCGCCTTCGTCAATTCGAGTTCACATCAGAAAATATATATCGAGAGATCGCCAACCCCGAAGGTGTCGCTAAACCCGGGACTTGGCGTTTAATCATTTGAGGGTCGAATCGGCTGTCGTTCTATCGATTGGTCAGGACAATCGAGCCATTCTGATTGCTCTCTAAGATTGGTACCCGACGGCCAACTCCCCCTGGACTGGCGATGCCAGCCACCCATCGACTACGTCTTCTTGTCGAGCAGCGCTCCGTTCGCAACGAAATTGTTGTCACCGCTCGTCGAGACGTCGAATACCGTCGTGTGGTGGTGGACGAATTGAACGTTGGTGATTTGAATCCACCCCTGGGTCACCGGGTCGAATAGACTGTCCGCGACGGTCAGATTCTGCGGGTCATGCAGCCAACCCTCGAACGTCGCGTTCCGGATGAAGACAGGTTGATCAGTGGGTGTCACGAACAGCAGCCCGCGGTTGATTTCTGTCAGTTCGCTCACGTTCGTTGAGTTGGCCGAAACAAGTGTTCCACTCTCAAGCTGCTGCGACAGGAAGTTGTATTCCTCAACCGAAGCGCCGGGGGGGAGTTTCTGAATCGGGACATACGCTGTGGGGGTCAATATGGGCGTGCCCCACGCGACGCATCCCCCACCGCACCCACTGATCCAGACTTGGAATCGTAAAGTGGTAAAGATTACTCCTCCGCTATCGAGCGCCTTGATTCCGATCGGAGTACTCGGACAGCCCGACGACGGCGTCGTAAGTGTCATTGTGAAGCTATTTCCAGCCCAAAGCTGGCTTGGGTTGAAGCTTGCAGAGTAGCCAGACGGTTCGTAGTATGTGCTGAGATAAAGATAGTTGGTATTACCTGGGAAGAATTTGGGCGCACTCCCGGATACCGTGCCTTGCCCTCCCAATGAGATCGTCGTCGCACACATTCCTTGGCCAGAGCCGCAGAGAGTAGTACTGAGGCTGAATGGTTCATTCAGGATGAGCGCATTGTTGTTGATCGTCTTGTACTGAATATCGCCGGGAGGCTGAGGCCAGTAGACGCTCCAGGAACTGACCGGAGACCCCCCAGCGTGAAGATTGTCGAACGAAAACGCCCAATTGGGAACTAGTTGGTTGCTTGCAATGTTGTAGATTTCCTCGAACACTCGGTAATCGGAATTACCGCAAGCCGTGTTGCTCGCTATGAAATACGACGCCCCGGTTGGATAGCTATTCGATTGAAGCAGAGCGCCGGTCCCGCTGCCCAAGTAGATGTCGAAGAGTGTTTTCCCGCCCGATATTGACATGACGAACGTGTACTGCGTGTTCTGATGCAGACTGAATGAGTGATTACTCCAGTTTGCTGGAGCAGGCGGCAACCCGCATTGCGCCCAAGTCGACCACATGAACTGCCAGGTACCATAGTACGAAGCCATGCCAATTTGGTCGTAGTAGTTCTGGTTGTCGTAGATTGAGAGAAGCTCGTAGTAGTTGTCGCCGTAGACTGCTGTGTCGTTGGGAGCGACGATGGTAGTCTGAACGGAACTTACTTGCAGGTACGATCCCTCGTACAAGTATCCCGCATAGCAACGAGGATTGCAGGAGGACGAGTCGGGAGCCTGCGCTAATCCTTGGGCTCCCGCGGCGCGGTGTGATTGATTTTCAAGAATAGGCGCCTGCGGGTAGTCCGGAACTGACAAAGAGGTCGTACGAGACGGAAGGTGAGATTGACCGGAAGCGGTGGACGACCGGTCCACCGGGATTGATGTACCGATTGCTCCGACTTGGAGCGGTATCAGCATGACGAATACAATGACGATAAAGAGTGACACTCCCTTTGCGGATCTCTTACCGAACTCTCTTCGATTATGCCACTGCATTTCCTAGGCGTCCACAGTCAGATTGACAAGGTTGCCACCATTCCACGCGACGCCGAACTTACCGTCCGGAGAAGTCCAAGACACCCACGGATTGTACCGGGGCACTGCGTTATTGTCGAACAAACCAAACTGGTAGGTGACTCGGTTCGATTCGGTGCCGGTTCCATTGAGACCTGCTGCCCCACCCGGCGCGCCACACCAGCTTGAGTACCAGAGTTTGAACGTCACTCCATGAACTGAGAAGTTCCAAACGGGACTCGTCGAATTGCCGCAATCGGGGACTGATAATGCGACGATCTTCTCGTAGTAGGTTGGTTGGGCAAGGAATCCAGGCCAGCCAAAAAGCAAAATCACTACGAGTGGACCTGCCACGATAGCGGCAAACGATAGCCTAGCCGCCCGTTGGGTCGAGGGCATACCTCGCCTCAATCGATTGAGGGATTGAACAGTATATACTCAATCGCTCAAGGAATCCTCACGACAACTCTAAAGTAGGGTTTCAGTGGATGTTATGCCGCATTCTCCCCTCTGCAACTGAATCGACTGTGTCGAAACGAGGCTGTAACTGAACCGAACATCCCATCGCGCTCGATCACCGGTTGCCAAGGAGTTATGGCGGGGGGACCAAATTCACACGCCCCCGAACAAAATCAGAGGGGGCCCGTGTCGGAGACTAAAATTCCAAAGCCTACAGTTCCACTAACTACACCAAGAGACGGGAACCGATGGAGCACGAGAGAGGCCCGGAGACGAGCATCAACGCATCAGGTTCGCGAAGGACGGACGCCGCGCCACGCCCCACGACCCCGCGACATCCTCTGACGGGAAAGCCTAGCCCGGGGTCGATCCGGAAGGCATCGTGGCGCCGCCTCCACCCAACTCGAATAGAGCGCGCCCTAGTGCCGCTTCTAGCCAGGTAGTTCGACCTTCGGACCGAAAGAGCTAGTGCCGGGGAGCGCATGCTCCTTGAGCATGGTCCGTCGCGTTCGATCGATCTCCAACGAGGAAGGTCAGAAGC